>Ga0222719_10000298_pt1 | contig 50279 bp, 72 predicted proteins | sample C33_34DmetaG_FD_165039 | JGI IMG/M metagenome (GOLD analysis project Ga0222719, IMG submission 165039) | Estuarine water microbial communities from San Francisco Bay, California, United States - C33_34D | ecosystem: Environmental > Aquatic > Marine > Unclassified | place: USA: California...
AGATATGTAGACCAGTTAGCGAAAGCTCTAGACTTGTTCATCGATGAACAGCGGTCTGCCACGATCAACTTCCAAGGCGTGCCAAGTTCTGGCGTGGCAAATACACTAGAGACTGGAGACCTGTACGAAGACAACGGGTTAGTGAGGATCGTTCGGCAAAACGACAAACTTGTTGGATCAACACTAGGCACCACAGCAGTAGGAACAGTGACGGTATTTATATCATGACAGACACAATCACAATGCCTAACGGCTCGGTATGGAGCCCATCAACTTCACAAGATATTGTTCACTGTAAGCACTGCAATAACGCGGTGGACACGCCAGAAGAGGTATTATCATACCCAGAGGGCAACTGTCCTGACTGTGGCAATTCTTGGACTGGAACAGAACGCAAAGATATAAAAATAGTGGTGACACAGCCACAGCAACTGGGAGGCCACACTTAATGAGGAAGGACAAGTGGCCGAAATAGACCGTGAACTTGGGGAATTATCTGCGCGACTAACGACACTGGAGCGCGAGATGTCTGAAATAAAAGGTGACATCAAGTGGATGCGTGACCAAGTACAACAAAGCAAAGGCGGATGGCGCACGATCGCCTTTCTCATATCCGCATCAGGGATTCTAGGCGCGTTTGCTACGCTGGTAACACAGCACATGTGGTTTAAATAAAGTGCAACTGAACTTTTTTAAGGATTTACTATGAGTGGATTACCGTTACAGACTGCGCTTGCAAGACCAATGATGTATGTAGACACCAAGCCATCGTTTGAAACAGGCGAGCCTCGCGAACCGGGGTATTCTGTTAGCGCTCCAAATGCTCCGGGCCCGAAGGGCGCATCGGATTACCCGCTTGGTCCAGATGACAAGCCTGTGACTCCGGGGTTTGATGAGAAACTCGGTTATGATCCATCAGATCCGTACTCAGGCAGGCCAGTTACTACTGAGTTCAGAACCAACGAAGAAGAAGAGCAACTAAGAAGAGACCTCTATCAGCGCACTTATGGAGGAGGACAACCTAGTTTGGCCCAGCCAGCTATTGCTGAAGCCTCCCCCTTCCAAGACACAATCAGAAGACAGCCACAGCGAAATTACATTAACTACAACCAGTTTATGCCTAGGCCAGCGTATCAACCACCTATGTTTGGAGGTATGTATGGTATGTCTAATTACGGTATGCCTAATTACGGTATGCCTAATTATGGCATGCCTTCTTATATGATGGGTGGTATTGGCGGCATGTACGGTATGAACCCAATGATGTCTTATCAGGCATCCCCTTTTATGAGGTACGGTCTTGGCGGATTTAATCCGTTTATGGGCATGTTTGGATGATCTTTGAGGCTGTAGCGGCAATCAAGATAGCTAATGATGCTATTGGCGCTATCAAAGAATTTGCTGGGCATATCAACTCTGTCGGTGAACTAGGCCCACAACTAACCAAGCTTGCTGACGCAAAGGAAGAGATCGAGAAGAAAGCCAAGGAAGGCTCAATGGAGCACTTCTTTGAGCTCGAAAAGATCAAACAGCGAGAAGCGGAAATCAAACAACTATTTATCTATAGTGGTCGTGCAGGTCTCTGGGACGACTACTGCAAATTCATAGCCAACCGGAAACAACTAAAAGAGAATGAACGTAAACGTATTGAGCAAGCCAAGGCCCGTAAACGCAGACAAATTAAGGAATGGACTATTGGCATTGCTGTTACCATTGCCGCTCTTTCTGCTGTTGGCATACTTGGTTACATCTTATATTGGCTCATAGTAACCAAAGGACAATAGTATGTGGATGTTATTTGTACTAATGCTTCAAGCAGATCAGTATTTTGTGAGGCCATATGGTCCCTTCCTAGACATGGATACTTGTTTCAAAGCACGCGAAACAATCTTAGAGCAGTTTCCGCAACCTAAACTTAACTACGAAGCTGTGTGCATTCAAACTGATTTCTTTGGAGATGGTACATGATTGGCATATTAGGCAAAATACTTGGTTCCGGCGATGTTATCAAGAAAGGCATGGAGCTCATTGATGACATGCATACTTCCACAGAAGAAGAGATCGCCATTAAGTCGAAGGCCAAGATTGACCTCATGAATGCGTATGCCCCGTTTAAGCTGGCCCAACGGTACATCGCCCTGATGTTCACAGCCGTGTTCCTAAGTATGTTTGTTTTGGTACTTGCAATGACACTGGCAGGTGAAGGTGATATTCAGGCAGTCAAGCAGATCATCGGCGATTTCTGGATTGGAGAAATCATGCTAATGATCGTGGGTTTTTATTTTGGCGGAGGCTTGGTAGATTCCGTTGGTTCCGTAAAAAACAAGAAGTAACACACACTTAGCACATTTTATGGTAGGTTAGGTAAACCCGCAAAAAAGGAGACATTTTGTGACGGGGCCTAACGAGTCGTTAATGAAAGCTACGGCGAGGATGTATGCGAAACACAACGGATCAGTCCTCTCTGCCGCTAGGGAACTTGGAGTTCCAAGAACAACATTCTCAAGTCGAGTTGAAACAGCAAAGACACATGGGTACATCACTGAAGAGGTTGTCGGAACAGACACCGAAGCAGAAATCAAACGAATCTACCTCAAACCTCATTACAAAATCTACAGACGAGGACCCGGTGACCAAACAAACGCCAGAGTCCTTGCCATTGGTGACGCCCATGACGGTCCGGAGATCCCGGATAAGTCCCGGTTCAAGGCGATGGGAGCGTATGCCAAGGAGAAGCAGGTAGAACACATTGTTCAGATCGGGGACTTTGCCTCAATGGACAGTATGTCGAGTCACGATCCAAACTGGACCGTTAAGGGTCAAGACAAGCCTAGCTTCAAGGAGGACATCGCCAGTCTCGAGGAGGCCCTCAGGGCATTCGATGATGGACTCGATGGGTATGAAGTAACAAAGCATATCACTCTTGGCAATCACGAAGATCGAATCTCTAGATTCGTCAATAATAATCCCGAGATCATCGAGATGCTTTTCGAGCAGGTCTATCGCCTCCTCGAAGAGTTTGGATGGGACTACTCGCCATTCGGTGAGTTCCACTTCATCGGTGATGTGGGTTTTACTCATGTTCCTCTTAACCAGATGGGTAAGCCTTACGGCGGGATGCATTCGGAAAATTCGATTGCAAGAGATAGTTTACACGATGTGGTCTACGGCCACACCCACAAGAGAGTCGATAAGTCTTTCCCGAAGATTGGGCATGAGCACATCACGGTAATTAATTTAGGTTGCGCACTGCCTGACGGGCACATTGAAGACTATGCCAAGCATTCAGTGACAGGCTGGAGCTATGGGATCTACGACCTGACCATACGAGATGGTAAAATAAAAGAGCGCACATGGGTGCCTATGGATATGTTATTAGAGGGATACGATGCGTAGCATTGATTTAATCGTTGTTCATTGTTCGGCTACTCCGGAGGGTCGAGATGTCTCCACTGAAGAAATTAGACAATGGCACCTCGACAGGGGGTGGTCAGACATTGGCTACCATTTTGTTATCGAACTCGATGGGACCGTTTGTGACGGACGCCCCGTTGAGAAGTCTGGTGCACACGCTCAAGGCCACAACAAGAACTCCATCGGAGTCTGCTATGTTGGAGGCGTTGACTCCGACATGGAACCCCAAGATACCCGCACAGAAGAACAGAAAGAAAGCTTGGTGGAGCTTCTCACGGGGCTGAAGTCAGAATACCCAAATGCAAAGATCATCGGGCATCGCGATGTATCTGAGAAAGCGTGCCCTTCATTTGACGCAAAGACAGAGTACGAGGATATATAAATGTTACCAGTGATTGGAGCCCTTGCAGGATCGGCGTTAGCCCCTACACTCGGCGTGTCTGCATTGACTGCGGGCGCTATTGGATCAGGTCTTGGTGGATTCATTCAATCCGGAGATCTTGGTCAAGGTATCATGACGGGCCTTGGTTCTTACGCGACGGGTAATATTTACGGAAATGCCGTAGGCATGGGTAAGTTAGCGGACAAGCAGATCATGGGCATGGCCGCACCTAAGGCGGCGCAGATTGCAGGCGCCGCTCTGGGTGGCGGAGCATCTATGCCAATTAAAAGTAATCAAGCCAAGACAAGTGGCCCAGCAAATCCTTACAGGTTTAGAAGTGTAAAGGGTATGCAGGCGGGTGGTATTGCAGACATTGTCGCTCCTCAGGAGCTGAATGACAAAGAGATCATCTTGGCTGTGTCTTCTGCGCTTAGGGGTAATATGCCTAAGGAGCAGGCTGTAAGACTTATGGCGGAATTTGTCGCCCGTTTCGGCAAAGAAGCATTGATTGATGTTGCAGAGAGGTCGCAAAAAGGTGCAATTGCACAAACTGACCGCCCTTCAGAGGGCAAGATAAATGGGGCTGGCGATGGCATGGATGACATGGTGCCCGCAAATCTTGAGGGTCAAGAGGACATTCTTCTTTCTCAAGATGAATATATACTACCGGCAGATTTTGTTAGCCACCTAGGCAACGGGTCATCAGAAGCCGGAGCCAAAAAGATCGACCGAGCTATTGACGATGTAAGGATGCAGAGGACAGGCACGAGACAACAAGCCCCGCAGATTGACGGAGAAATGATCATTGATCAAATGATCTCATGATCTTTACGCTAGTCCCGCACGAATACACGCTCACTGTTTGGCCTGAAGTTGCAGAAATGCTACAGAAAGCGGCTAAAACAACGGGTGGCAGATTTGATAAAATGAATATATTGGATGAGCTCATGGCCAGAACCATAGAGCTTTGGATTATTTACGAGGACAACACTCCTGTTGCGGCTATCACAACAAGGGTTGTTTGGTACAAAGAGTTTAAAGCGCTGTCCATTGACTGGGTTGGCGGCACTCAGATGAAAGATTGGCTAGATGAAGTTATGAGCACCTTAAAAAAATATGCGCAAGACAATGGGTGTACTCGGTTAGAAGGAAGGGGTCGCGCAGGGTGGAAAAGAGTCCTTTCCCGTTACGGGTGGAAGCCCGACTATGTATCTTATGAACTGGAGTTAGGTGATGAGTAAAGGCGGCGGAACACAGAAAGTTGTGCAGGAAAACCTCCCAGAATATGCAGAGCCGTATCTGAGGCGCATATTTGCTACTGGCGAAGAGGAATTAACCAAGCCTTATGTCGAATACACAGGCGACAGGCTGGCCGAAGAAGCGCCACAAAGAACATTAGTCAACGAGGCTATAGAAGGTCTTGCGGAAGTTGGCGCTCCATACTTTGGCGAATCGATGGATTTAACCCGTGGCATTATTGGCCAGTACGGCGAACCAACTTACTTTACTGGAGAAACAGCCGAAGCTTACATGGACCCTTTCCTTGAGCAGGTTATCGGTAGACAGAAAGCTGGAGCGCTTGAGGACTATGAAAGAAAAGCCGCTTCACGAGCGGCGAAGGCGGTTGAGGCCGGAGCCTTTGGTGGTAGTAGACAGGGCATTATGGAAGCTGAAGCAGAGCGAGGCCTTCTTAATAGACTTGCAGACATCGAGGCGACAGGCAGGAAGGACGCTTATGCATCAGCTCAGGACTTGTTCGCAAAAGATAGAGCGTATCGAGCCGAGTCTCTTGCCGCACAGTTAGAGGGAGCCGCAGGATTGGCTGGGCTTGGAGAAAGATCACAGACTTCATTGATAGAACGTCTTGCTCAGCTTGAGGGCGTTGGGAAGTCCGAAGAGGCACGCCAACAACTACAGTTAGATCAAGCCTACGAAGAGTTCCTTGCTCAACAAGATTATCCGATTGAGCAGATGGAGAGGCTTAACGCCCTGATTCGTGGTTACACGTTACCAACAACACAGACAACACGCGGGGGCGATGTTAACCCACTGACGCAGTTGGCGGGATATGGCCTGACTGGACTATCACTATATAACGCAGGTTTATTAGGATGAACATAATTCAACTTCAAGATAGCTTAAAGAACATGAGCGAGCAACAACTTGCTCAAGAGATCAAGAGCCCAAGCGGCGCTGTTCCTACATTCTTGGTTGCATCTGAGTTGGATCGCCGAACCAAGATGAAGCAACGCTACGCAGAACGAGCTCCGCAGTCCACAGTGGTGGATGACCTCACCATGGGGATGGGGCTTGGTTCAATGATGGCACAAAGTGCAAATGCACCTTCTCAGCCGCGAGGTATGTTCATTGGTGGATTGATGCGGTTGATGCCGTTCATGGGCCGAGGTGCACAGACAGTTGTCCCTAGTGCGACACGCACACCAATCATGGGTAGAGGTGCGACAGTTGGAAGAACAGGCGTGGCCCCACAGTCAGGCGGAACCAATATGCCGATGGCACCTATCGATCCAAGCAAGTTGCCAGTTCCTTATGTCGAGCCAACAAAGACCCAGAAGGGCCTTAACTTCCTGAAAGGCACAGGTAAAGCATTGTTGGGAGCAACACCGATTGGTGCGGGTGCCTATGCAATGATGGGTGGAGATGGGCTTGGCGACGGCACAATGGCTGGCCGGTTCGGATTAACTCCAGAAGAATATGAACTGCTTGTTGCTGAAGCTGAGAAGCGTGACATCACTCCGTATGATGAGCGCTTTGCGGAGCTCGCTCAATCGGTGGTTAATTCCCGTGGTGATGTCGCGGCAGGTCAGCGTGCGGCGGCTATGGATCAGTTGACTGGAAAAGGTCAGATTGCTAGCTCTCAAAAGACTCTTGCCGAAATGCTTGAAGAGCGAGAGAAATTCAAGAAAAACATGGCTCTTGCAAAGATGGGCCTAACAACAGTGCTGAATGCGGATCAAGACTTCGGCACTGCTGTAGCTAAAGGTGGCCTTGCGGGGCTAGGAGATCTAGCATCCGCTGGAGATGAAGCGTTTAACTTCAGGAAGGCGGTTGAGCTTGCTAAGATCAAGGGCCGTGGCAATCTACCAGATATGATTAAGTACCGCGCAGAGCTTGGTAAAATGATGGCCGATCCATTGTTATCAGTAGACCAGAAAGAACAAGTTCGTTTGGCACTATCTCAACTTGATGCCCGGATCCAACTGATGATGGGCATGGCAGGTGCGGCCCCTCAAGCAGACCTCAACCAACTATTGCAGGCAGAGTTAGCAAAACGTAGCGCATAAGGGGGCCTCATGGCTTTTGATTTATCAAGGCTCCGCACTGATCAGTTACAAAGATTAGCAAGCGTAGGTGGCGATCTCTCTCAACTCGAGACAGATGAGATTGAGGGCTTATTGTCGTCCCAAGAAGACTTCAGTGACGTTGGCGCAGGGTTACAACGAGCAGGTGCAAGCTTGCAGTTGGGTCTTGCCGGTGCGCTTGGCTCAGAAGGCATGGCCGAATCAGCCATGCAGTCCCTCGAAGATGTCCAGAGACAATACACTCCAGACGTTCCTTCCTTCACAGATATCACAGGTCCCCTTTCGGGACTTGAGTACATCCAAGAACAACTCACTGCCTCAGCCCCACAGATGATCGCTCAGCTTGGAGCGGGTGCACTTGGTACACGTTTCGGTGGACCTCGAGCAGGTGTTGCGGCGGCTACTGGCGTAGGCACTCCGTTCTTTGCCGGTATGAACATCGAGCGGCAGATGGAAGAGCAAGGCATTGGCTTTGAAGATGCTCAGGTTGCTAAGGCGTATGGATTCGGCGTTGGTCAGGCGGCACTTGATGCCGCAATTGGTAGAACATTGGGTGTATTTGGGCCTAAAAAGGGTGCAGAAGAGATTGCCAAGGCCGCACAACAAGGTATGGCCAGACGCATTGGTGGTAAGTTTGTCGCAGGTGCGGCAGTGGAAGCGCCTACCGAAGCGGCACAGCAAGCATTAGAGATCATACAGGCTAACCCAGAGAAGCTTGCAGAGTTTGGACCAGAGGTTCGAGCGGAGCTCATGGAGGCCGCTGTCGCAGGTGGCTTGGTTGGTGGTGTAATCACTGCACCGACAGGCATCCCTAACCCACAAGATCCTGCGAAGCAGAGAAAAGAAGTAGCTGATGATCTGACTGCTCACCTCCAAGACGAGATGGCAGAGACTGCCAACATGGAAGGTATCGCGGCTCGCTTTGGTGGTCAGAAATTACTCACCAAGCAGGACTTTGAGCTCGAGGCGCAGGAACGCTTAGGCATTCCGTTCATTCCAGAAGAGCGTGCAGAGGCGGCGACAGATGATGTCATCGCAATGCCCGGTGATAAAGGGTTGCCCGAAACACCCCGCATCACAGACCTCGAAGAAGACAGAACACCACAGTCAGACAAGTCTGGATCACCGATCACTCAAGCACAGAAGGCACTCGAAGAGCGTGGTCGCTTTGAGACGGCTATCAATCGTTTCTATGACAACCTTCAGGCTGAAGAAGAGGCGGCTCCTGTTTCCCCTCTTATGTCTGGGTACGAGATCCCTCCAGCACAACGCAGACTTCCTCCCGGTGAAACCATCTATGCCGAAGGCACAGTTCAGGGCCGTTACGGAGAAGCCGTTCGAGACCCCGAAGCAATTCGGACAATGGACACCACGCCAGAACAGATCCCTACAGTAGAGGGAGAGTTCGTTCCTGCTCAGCCCGCTCAGGCTCCAGAGACATTAGCACTCCCCACTCCCACTATTGAAGGCACGAGAGCTCTACCTCGAGGCACTGGAGCAATCCAAGTGCCGCCAAGACCAAGCCAACGAGCTAACCTCATTGACCGCATAGCGGGCCTCACAGAATTAACAACAGGGGTTGCACCTCCTCCTGTCACAACAGACGAGAGTTTGTTGAGACTGCGTCGAGGTCTTGAGCTTGTTGATCCTTTCAGTGACGTAGAAGCACAGCGCCTACTCGACAACTACACCAAGCAGACACAGGCAGGCAGAACAAGAGCGGCCACTAACGCCCGTAGAAAACTTGAGAAGTTATTAGTAGATCAGGGCTACACACCAGAAGGTGTGTCTCGAGCACTCAATAACATTGATGACACAGGACAATTACGCCTGTTCTCGAAGAGAAATGCCGCTGAGAACGCACAGAAAGCCCGAGACAAGGCGATTGCCGAAGCATACACTATGCCTACCATCGAGCTATTCAACGAGCGTGTAGGTGCTATACAGGGCCAGTTAAGAAAAGAGCTTGACCGCCTAGGGCTCAAGGATGTTGACCTGAATATGCAGGCACTCATCCGTCCAACCCCTGATTCACTGGCCGAAGGTGTGACCGATCAGGTTGCCTCTGGCCGTATCTCAATCTCATTGGCGTCACAGATCTACGATCCAAGCATGACAGATGCTGATCTCAAGGCTCGCCTCCAAGAGGTGATGAACCACGAGATGATTCACGCCATGAAAATGGCAGGCGTATTCAGTGACTCCGAGTATCAGACGCTAGTCAATGCCGCGAAGAAGCAGAAGTTTGTAGATCGTAATGGTAAGGAACGTAAGTTCACATACTTCCAGCGTGCCCGCGCACTGTACATGAACGACTCTGTGGTGGTTCAGGAAGAAGAAGCCGTTGCTGAATTGTTCCGTGACTGGGCGGCAGGACGCAAGAAGATTGGTGGCAAGCCACAGTCATTGCTCAACCGGGTTGTTAATTTCATCAAGGGCCTTGGTAAGTCACTCAGTGACAACGGGTTCAACAGTTCAGATGATATCTTCCGTCGCATTCAGTCAGGAGAGATCGGAGGCCGAGACAGAAAAGGTGCAGTTGCACCTTCTAAGATGCACTCTCGAAGAGCCACTCCAAACTCCCCTGCATTCTATAACGCAACAGACCGCCAGATAGAGCAGTTAATTGACCGATGGGAATACCCAAGAGGCACTGTTGGTTACGCTGTCCGTATGCCTATCGAGGACTTCATGTCCTTGACATATGCTATGGGCGAAGTCAGTAAGACCGACATGCGGAGAACAGCGAAAGAGTTCCTAGAAGATATGCCTTCCAATGACAGGTCTGTCTTCTTAGATGGCGTTATCAGGGGTGTAGGTCAGGATCAAGAGATCCCAGATCAATACTTCAGAAGATTCGATCCGGAGAAGGTTGACTCGCAGAACTACATGGGCATCCCTTATCTTGAGTTAACTATTGACGAAGAGACTGGTGCCGTCCAAGTATTGAATCACGAGGGTAGACACAGGACTGCTTTAGCCGCAATCGATGGGGCGACAACAATCCCCGTTCAGGTTGAGTTCAAGGAGCCGTACAAGAGATGGGACACAGCCCGTCTATTTGGCGACATCCCTTCAGATCAGCCGTTTGACTACGAAGACTTTGTTAAGTCCAGACCTGTTACACAGCAGTACTTTGGCAGAAGAATGGGTCTCAATGCTGAGCAAGAGGCAATGTTTGAGCGCACCCTTCCGAAGGGAGTGCCGTTCAACTTCCAGTACAGGGATCAGCTCAACGCATTGATCGGGCCGAAGTCTGATCCACTATTCCCAGATGACACCAAAGGCACCCAACGCCTCTCTAAGAAGCTGAGCCTCAACGAGTGGTTAGGTAACTCTGCGATCCAGAATGATGTGTACCACGCAACATTCACCAGCTTCCCTGCGTTAGACCCGGACAAGACAGATGATGGTGCGGTCCATTTTGGTCCCAATAGGACCCAAGGGATTGAGCGCCTTGATGAGGTGGCTCGCTTCCAGATCGTGCAAGAGTTGGAAGACGGCACGCCAATGTTCCCGCGAGTCATCACTGCCAAGATCAGAATGGAGAATCCACTGGTGGTTCCATTTGATCTAGGTAACTGGGGCGATATCAACCTATGGAGGAGCGCACTCGAGCGCGGATCATTCGCATTCACTCAGTACGGAGCAGACCCAGAGACACTGCGCAGAGTGGTCACCGAAGACCCTGCATATCAAGAGATACTGGCCAAGCTCAAAGAGATGGAAGCCGGAAACAAAAGAAACCTTGAGAGACAGGGTGAAGACACAGACAGAATGATGGCATATGACATTGTCGAGCCTTCTGATATCTGGCTTGTCATGGATGGCCTTGGTTACGATGGACTGATCTACAAAAACTTTGGTGAGACATCAACCGGAGAAGATTCCTATCTTGTCTGGAGTGCCCAGAACATCTACGTCAAGCAAGTTGATGACATTCCATACAGCGATATCTACTACGCTGACTACTACGGTGACCCAAGAGAAGGGATGACCGAAGCGCAGATCGAAGCTCGAGCTACCCGTCCTATCCTAGGCGTCCAGTCTAAGTTCCTTGATGTCGAAGATGTTCGACGTATGTCTCAGGACCCATCAGCATTCGCAGAGCGAAGCAGACAGTTCGCAGGTCAGGCAGGGACAGCTCCAATCGAAGACCCCGCAAGAATGTTTTCTCGCAGAGTCAGTCCAGTCAAGGCGGAATCAAACCCGTTTGAGATTGACCTTGGCGAGACAATCGTTCCCATCTATCCGGGAACGAGCAATGTCAGCGAAAGAAAGCCGGGGTCCAAGACAGTTGACGAAGCGATCCGTGAGATGTACGAGCGGTACGTTGCTGTCACAGGTAACACTGAGCCTCTTGAGTACAACGAAGAGAACAAAGAGATCATTGCTCGCAAGATGGCGACCGAAGCACTCAAGGCTTTGGAGTACGACAACAACGCTATCGGTTGGTACGATGAAAAGATCAGTGAAGCCAAGCGCATCCTCGCTGTCATTGAGCCACGAGCATTTGATACAGCAGAGCACGAAGCCGCATTCGATTACGCACTAGCGGTGACATCAAACGGCCAAGCGGTTATTGACAACTTCCCTCTGGCACTTGATGCATTTGATTACTATCTCCGAACTGGCAGGTTCCCAGAGAATGAGTGGAAGGCCGGTGGTGAACGAGCTGGTGCCATGCGAAACGCATGGTCATTCTTTAACACGTATAACAGACTGTATGAAGAAGGTGCAGTTGAACTTTCTTTGTCAGAGTTCATGGACGCAGAGTTCGACTTCAAGGAACTGCGCGACCGAGTCAAAGAGTTCAACAAAACATTCGGCACTAAGATTGCCGTGCCTTCCGGCGACCTTGTTGGTGCCAAGGTATACGGTAGCCGTTTACTAGGTCCCAAAATAGGACAAGGATTCTATCAGAACATTCGTGGAAACTTTGAGCCACTGACCGCAGACCTGTGGTGGATGCGGATGTGGAACCGAATGACCAATGATCCGTTCAAGGCGAAGCCAAGCAAAGCCAAGATGGCAGAGCGCAGAGATGCAATCCGTCAGGAGATCAGGAATCCAACGAGCGAAGTCGAACGCCAAGTAATCAATGAGGCACTTGACTTAATCGGTGCCAAGGCAGGACAGGTTCGTTCGAATACAAAAGTTGACGAGCTGGCAACCGCCATCGCAAAACGATGGGAGCGGTACTTTGCAAACTACAAGAAGCAGAACGGTGTCAACCCAGAGAAGCCAAGCTTCTTTAATGTTGCACAGCGCCACGCCGAATCTCTTGGTGACATCCCTGTAGCGGCTCCTCGCAATGGCAGAGAGAAGCAGTTCATGATTGAAACTGTGGACCGAGCCAAGCAGTTACTGTCAGAGCAAGGACTGGATATAAATACAGCAGACTTCCAAGCCCTGCTGTGGTACCCTGAGAAGCGTTTGTTCAGGGCACTTGGTGTGAAGCCGGGCCGTGGCGAAGATAATGATTACGTTGATGCGGCAATCTTTGCCGCAAAGCAAAGAGGAATACCAGATGCAAAAGTCGAAGAAGCACGCGCCGATTCAGATGTCAGACGAGGGTATGATAGATCAGGTGCCGAAGGACAAGTTGGAAGCGTTGATCCTATCACTGGAGCCACTCGCTACTCCAAGAGGTACACAGCAGGACAGTCAGCAAGGCTTATCGCCAACCGTGCAGGAGTTAATGGACAAGTTTGGAATGTCACAGGAGGAGGCACTACTGTACGAGGACTCGATGTAGTTCGCTCATTTGATGTTAGTAATGAATACATCCCCACTTATGCAGAAGGGAACATCTCCACTCCCACAGTATATGAGCTAGCTCAGTCTCCTCAGGCGGCTCAAGAATTTGAAACAGCAATCAGAGCGGCAAGCGAAGCTAATCCGTTTGGCGCCGCTGTCTATGTGTACCCAGTACAGACAACAGAAAAAGAAACAGGCTACAGCGACATGCGTTTATTCACTGTCGCTGATGGCACTGCTGGTTTCGCGTTAAAAGGAAATGACATTGTCAGCGTGTTCAACACTCCGGGCAATGGCTTAAAGAATGTCTCTAATGGATTTTTGCGATTGGCCATCGAGCAAGGTGGGCGAAAGCTTGATGCATTTGATACAGTTCTCCCGTACTTCTATGCCAACAATGGGTTCAAACCAATCACTAGATTGGTCTGGGACGAGAAGCAGGCACCAGACAACTGGGATAAAGGACTGTTTAGCAAGTACAACAACGGTGAACCAGACGTTGTTTTCATGGCGTACAATCCAATCGCCACAGAGTACAAGCCTAACCAAGGTGAGTACGCGCTGAGTTATGCAGAAGCTGTAGCTAAGCAGGACGAAGCGGCAAGCAAGTACTCCAAGAGATTTAGTGCAACTGCACCTTCTGGGTTTAACCTTGAAGAGGTTGTTGATCGACTGATCCAGACCGAGCCAGATACAAACCCAATCGGCAAGATGTGGGACCGCTGGGTACTTGGTAGAGTCGAGGGCGAAACACGGTGGGAAGCATTTACACGGAACGCAATCAACAGATTTATTCCGGGGTACATGTTAGACAACTATGTCAACGGAGAGATCTCAGATCCTGCGAACAGTGTGGGACGAGCCATGGAGCTTTCTCAGAACATGACCGGTAGAATCTGGGGTCTGTCAGAGTTGGGTGCCATGCAGTTCGACAAGGACACAGGTACTATCTCTGTCATTGATGCTCCGGACAACATGGGACTGCGTCAGATCTTTGAGCCAATCGGTGAGCAGTACGAGAAAGAGTACTATGCCTACGCAATCACTCGCCGTGAGATCAAGCTTGCACAGCAAGGACGCAAGGGGTTCAAAAACCTATCGACCCAAGACGCAATGCGTGCTGTCGCAGAGTTCGAGCGCAAGTATCCGTTCTTCAAAGATGTCCATGACAACTACACCCGCTTCAACCAACGCATGGTTCAGATGGGTATCGACGCAGGCCTCATCACTAGAGAGCAGGGCGATGTATTCATGGATATGGATTACGTCCCTTACTACCGTTACGCCGAGGCACCAGAGGGTGTATCAGAGTTCTCTAAAGCAATGGCGGCTAAGGCTCATGCGTCACTGAAAGATCCGAACGTGTTCGAGAAAGAACTCGAAGGCGGAACCATTAAGCTTGGTGACATGTATGAGAACATCACGCGCAACGCATCACTGATTGTCTCTGCCGCACTAAAGAACCACGCGATGCAGAAGACTGCTGACGCTCTTGATCAAGCAGAGAAGATGGGTGGACCCAAGACTTGGGGACGTAAGGCAGTCGAAGGTGAGACTGGCCAGATGATCACGTTCTATAAGAACGGCGAGAAGGTTCGGTACAAGATCGACGATCCCGCACTATGGTCCGCTGTCTCAGGTTTGACCCAGAAACAAAAAGAGGGTTGGATAAAAGGGCTAGAGATAGTTGCAGGAGTCTTACGCTCAGGCGTCACACTCAGTCCCGGCTTTCAGTTAGCCAACTTATGGCGAGGCAAGATCGATGCGTATGTGAAGACAGGCATTGAGCCGCATCGTTTTGACAGGACGATCAAAGCGATCCGTGATGTGTACGCAGGCGACAAGGACGTAGAGCGGTTTAAGTTGGTTTCTGGAATGGGCGGATTCTTGTACGGTGCAGACTCCGAATCACTTGCTAAGAATATTAAGCGTGGTTACCGCCTGAAAGATGGTGGCGGACCAGTCATGCAACAGATCGGCGACCGATTCATGCAGGGTGTGCAAGCTCTCGAGAAGACCGGTGAAGCATCTGAGATGGCGGAACGTATTGTCATCATGCGGAAGATGATGGAAAACGGCATGAGTGAGAAAGAAGCCATTTTCCAAGGGCTCAACCTTATTAACTTTGGACGCCGTGGCGCGGGCGGCAGTAACGTAATGTCTGCACTTGTTAACTTCTTAATCCCGACAGTGCCGTTCTTGAATGCCCGAATCCAAGGCCTATACAAGATGGCGGAAGATCCTAACATGCCGGGATCGGTGAGACAGCAGGCTCTTGTCGAGATGGCAGGGCGCGGTCTACTTGTCACCGCAGGATCAATGGCCATGGCACTCCTTGCAATGCAAGACGAAGATCGTTGGGAAAACGAGACAGTCGTTGAGAAGGTGACTAACGACATCATCTATATTGGTGACTACAAGCTCCGTATTCCTAAGGCGTTTGAGATCGGTGCGATCTTTGGCACTATCCCAGTCATGGCTGTTGATGCGATTCGACAACAGGATGGATCTGACTTTGCAACTGCGGCAGGGCATATCGTGTTGAGCACATTCGCATTCAACCCTGTGCCGCAAGGTCTTCTGCCAGTATTCGAGGTGATAGGAAACTACGACACATTTAGAGGAGCCCCCATCGAGGGCATCTCTTTGCAGAGGTTGCCTGAAGAGATGCGTGCCTACAGCTCAACCCCTGAGATATACAAGTGGCTGTCGCGCAATGGCGGGGCGATGATTGGACTGTCACCTGTGCAGATACAGCAGTTATTTGAGGGATACACAGGAACAATTGGTAGTAGCCTAATTGCTACAACTGATGTGATTGCAAGTGCAACTGGCGCCATACCCGAGAAGCCTGATGGGGTGTTTGGTAATGCGTTTGCTGATTCGCTAACGAATATCGCTGGGCTTAACCGGTTCATTCGTGAGGATGGCACTGGAGCATCACGCTTTGTGTCAGATTTCTATGCGCTGAAGCGCGATGTAGATCAGACATACACTGCAATTAGAGACGCCGCAACAGATGGTAATCGAGCAGAGATTGACAAACTGCTTGGAGAGAAAGGCAAAGCAGTGGGCTTTAGGACCTACTTCAATGGGGTATCTCGACAGCTTACTGATGTGAACAAGGCGATGGATGTTATCCGGAGAGATCCGAACATGAGCTCCTCCCAGAAGAAGGAAGAGCTCTTGCGTCTTAGGAAGTTAAAGGTTGAGCTGACTCGCAAGGTTGTGAAGACAGCTAAGCAGTCCGGATACTTTGATTAAGTTCAATTGCACTTTTTGGAAAGCCAAGCTGAGCCTTGATATCACTGATAGGTTGTAGCTTGTCTTTGTGCATGACGCAACGTGGTCCGTATTTAAAGTCCTTGATCTCGTGCTCAGCCAAGAACTGGTCTCTACTGATCCACCCGACTATCTCTACCCTGTCGTTCTCAACAAGCGATGTCAGTATCGCAACGTCAGCCCTGAACTGCTCCGGAATATCGAATATCAGATACCCAGTTGTTGTTGACTTCACATCGACAGAGATATCGTTCCACCAGAGATCAACTCCGTAGTCAGATATGATTGACATCACTGGAGTGTGAAGGCCAAAAGCCCGAGCCACTGCGAATTCTGTCTTAAAGCCAATCACATTCTGCTCTTCTCTAGTTAGCCCACCCATGACCTCCTCCCTTGGAGTGAATCCAAGAGCACGACAGATAGCGACAGTGTCGTTACCCATCATTAAAGAAGCATGCATGTCCCGTCTACTTAGTGTCACTATCATTAGTCATCTCCCATCCAAGTGCGGCGTACCCTGCAATGTCCATCCATGTATCTTCATGGTCCATTCGGTTTGCGAGGCGGGCTAGCTTCAGCCCAATCATCATTGCGGCGACCTCCTGCGGCGTGTACTCACGACCGGTGATCGCCTCCCAAACAGCGGCAATCCGTCGGTGATTATCAATGGGGGTTCCGTACTGACTTTGACGGGCCCCATTGATCACCTTGTCTGCCTTTGCAAGCAGACTTGTCACTGACTACTTACCCCCATCTTTTCGTTTAACCACCCTTCGATGTCACGCACTTTCCATCGCTGTTTTCCGGGGGTAATCGCAACTGCCTTGGGAAACGATTCGTCTCCCTTGAGCTTGTTGTGTAACGTGGTCCTACTGATATTCAGGAACACACACACTTGCTTTGCAGTCATGACTTCCTCCCCAGCAATCTTCTCTAGCGTGCCGAGTTTTTCAGCCATACTTGAAACTCCTCTCTCATGTCATTGAATGCGGCTCTGGCGTACTTGTTTGTGTCAAACTCAGAGCGCGAGTTAATTCCCAACTGCCCCTTCAACACATCAACCGCATTCTCTTCATTGACCTCAAGCTCTGTCCCACGGAGCAACCATGTCTGAAACTTTACGTTACGACACAGCGCCCCACAGGAAGCCTTCAGTCTGTCGATCTCCTCCTTGTTGGATTCGACCCTTTCGTACTCATCAATCTTAGCCATAGCGACCATGTATCGAGAGCCGACCCAGTCAGTCATGAGACTGGCGGGGCAATCATCTGGATGAACAGCGAGCTTGAGCACGATGCCATCCGATGACTGAGTCATAGAGATCTTCACTCCCTCGAAATGGACAGCGTCTACCACCGTGAAGACACCTCGCCATCCCGACTTGCATCAATGATGTCAATGTCACCGATGATGTACCCAGAACGCTTCAGAGTCTCCTGAAAGTTACGCTCCTGTTCTTCGACCTTTCTGATCGCGTCCTCTTGATTCTTAGCACTCACAGCCTTAGCGCGAGTGAAGTCAACGGTATAGGTCACGATGTATTTATGGTTTCCAGACATCACTTCATCCCCGCAGATAAACGGCGTAGGTGATCAACAGCGTACTTAATGAAGTGCTGTGATGGCTCAGATTCCATCGAGCTTTTGATGATCGCCTCCCTGTTTGATCGTGCTAGCACTGCGATCTGCGCTCTCTGCAAAGCAGAGGACAACTCTTGTGCAGTTGTGAAGTTAAGCTCTTCGATGACAGGGTCACCGTTGATGTAGACAGTCACAGCTCCGGAGTGCTTACCGTTCTTGTGAATGTCGTACTCGACAACGCTACCATCAAACTCTTCATTCAGTGTAAAACCAGTCATGAGTTATGCTCCTCAAATAATTTCTCTGCAATGGGTATTGGTTCAATCCCTTGCAGTGCCCACCATAATCGCTCATCGCCGAATGCGTGAAGCTCCATGTGGTGAGTGTGACAAAGAGGCACACACCAGTTGTCTCCAACCTTCATTCCCATCGCATTAGGCTCAGCGAATGTAAGATGATGTGCCTCTGATTCAAACCCACATACGAGGCAAGGTCTGCCTCGCAGGGTTTTAAGGTACGCTTTAGAACGGAATCTTGTCATCAGTCGGCGGAGCCGGTGTGAAAGACTGCCCTGCCGGAGCAGATGGTGCACTTGCATCTTCTGGCTTGACATAAGGCTTGTTCGCTTGGATAGACAGATACTTCCCTGCCTTATCGCTGTGCTTTGTCCAAGCCACTAACTCGACCTTGCCGAACTGTTGGCCCGAATTAACTTGACTCTGCATCAAGCTGAGCAGTTCAGGAGTTAGCTCCAACTCACCCCGTAGATCTGGATGAGTCTCTTTCTCTTTGCGATTGTTCGTGAACAACGCGCCGCGTGGTTTATCGTAAGCCATTACTTCGTCTCCTTGAGTTCGTTGGCTTTAGCTGTGAACGCTTCGTATACCCGCTTGTAGTTGTCGGGATCGAGGTTCTCGAGGTGCTCGATTGGTTGCTTATTGATCGCCCAATACTGGCGTAAGCTGTCGAGCGTTTTATCATTACCTTGAATAAAGGTAAGAATGATTTCGGCAACAGCAGTCAAGTCAGTGACCTGCTCCTTGTTACCTTCGGTATCCTGCACCGAGTAAGACACAGGTGCATCAGGATTCATGGTCTCGCCTTGGTATATGTACATACCTAATCCCATATAGGCTAGGCACTTGACAAGACACCGTTGATAGGCGGAGTTCACTGCAAAGCAGTCAGGGTTATGGACCGGCTTGTTCTTGAAATCAAGAACCGGAAGCATCTCAGTGACATCCTCAAGGACAGTGCCCGAATCAGATTCAATCCAGACCCGAACACCAACCATCTCTGAGCCATCGCTCATCTTTGAGGAGCCCAACTTCTCAAAGCGAGCTTGTGGATACAGCTCCTTGAGAGTCTTCCAAGCCCAAGCCCAAGACAGGTATGTGAACCCGTTCTTGACCTCTGTGTGGGCGTTACAGTCAATGACAGACAGCGTCTCCCAGACTGACTTAGATTTTGTTGGCATACTTTGTTCCTTCGAAAATAAACTTGTATAGCTCTGCACCCATCTTCCTAGGCTGAATCCTGTAAGGCAGTCTAGTCATCTCGTAATCTGAGATCTCTCCAGTCTTAGCCATGTCTCGTATGTGTCTGTACTTCAGCCCACCACTTTTCCTGATACGGCTAGCAACGATCTTGGCCACCTGAATCACCCGCTCTTCGGATATTCTTGGGCCATGCTTGCGTGGCTCTATTTGCCTGCTGATCACAAAATCTAGATCAGGATTGGATTCATCAGTTTTATTTATCGCCTTGTTGACAACCTCGACTGGCTTTAACCAGTCAACATCAGGAAGGCACTCCTGCTTTGGAGTCTCCAATCGCGGCTCCACAATCCGATCACTATTCAGTGACAGACCCTCCTTTGCAAGGGCATCCTCTATTTCTAGCAAGCTTTTCTTCCCGAGATTTGGAAGTTTCATCAGCCCAATGTGCGTCAATCGGGTCAGCTCCTCCACTGTGTAAACACCCTCCGCCATGAGGCAGTTTATAGACCTCTGTGTGATAGGGAGTGTATTAATATGCCGACCAAGCTTGCCGGTTTCCGCGTCCATCTTTCTTAGAAGATCGGTTAGCACTTGTTTATGGTAAGAGTGGATGTTAAGTAGTTCATCAACCCCCCTTAACTCATCACTGATGAGCTTCTTCATTGCATCAGACATTTCTCGTCTCCTTATGCTGATCACAGAACTGAGCGACACCACAGAAGTTCTCACCGCAACGTGTGTATTCTCCTAAGCGACACTCGATATAAAGTGCATCTGCACCTTTTTGGTTGTTGATAAAGAGCTCTGCTTCACGCTCTGAATCAAACAGCTTCACCGCAGACTTGCGGCCCTTCTTCATGACCGCCCAACGTGTAGGCTTAGCCCAACGCTCTGCATCCGTACAGAGAGGGAGCGGATCAGTGAAGTCAAAATTCTGCTGACACCCTTGATGCGCAGTGATGCGCTTGCCAATGTAGTCCTGACGCTCCTCAAACGTCCATGAAGGAACATCAATGACTTGGATATTGGCTTGGGGGTAGCCAGCAGAAACCTTTGCTTGCCGCCGAGACCAGTCTCTGACAATGGCGACAATGCGAAGATCGTTGACAGGCATATCCTTGTTCTTCTGTACAAGGTATGCATAGCAATTCAGTTGTCTTTCCCACTCAGGCTTGTCGTTCATGACAGCCCAAGAAGAACAGACCTTGTAATCCATGATGGTGATTGAGCCATCGGGCTCGTACTTCTGCACATCGATGGCGCCCGAAAGAGTCCACCCGAACATCTCAGTAAAGAGACGCTCTTCATAGACCTCATCAGGCAAAGGCTCAGATTGCTCAAGGATATGATGACATGCAGTCCCAAGAAGGGAGTAGGTCATGTCGGTAACATCCATCTGCAATTGATCGGCGTGCAGACTCCTCAGCATCGATATGCGAGGAGAGTCAATCAGCGTGGTGACACTGATGTCAGCCTTGCCTTTCGAATACTTGTCACTCTTTGCACAGCGAATGAACTGTTCTGGCACAGCGTGGTTATTTGTGATAATCATAATGTCTCCCGTGGTTTACAACCATGACACATATTAACAGGTATGAACAACTATGCAACCCCTTGAACAAAAAAAATTACCCTTGTCTTTCTGGATCATCGGCGAACCTGCTAGTAAAGCAAACTCGCGTAGAATGGTAAGTATTAAAGGGAGACCTCGTCTTATCAAATCGCAGAAGGCTCTTGACTACTGCAAGACCTTTGCTAAACAATGTCCTCAACTGGATGATTTGATTGAAGATGATTTAGTAGTACACTTGCATGTGTATTACGCAAGCCGCAGACCGGATCTAGATGAGTCGGTTATATTGGATGAGATGCAAGGAAAGATCTACAAAAATGACAGGCAAGTCAAAGTAAAACATGTTTACTGGCACCTCGACAGAGATAATCCAAGATCACACATCCGCATTGAGGCTTTGGAGAGCGGTGATATCCCAAGCATTGTATGATGCCGCAAGTGAGAAGCGGTACAATCGTGTGCCTGTTGCACGATGGCTTTTGACTGAAGACTTTGAGACTGTCTGTGGGATGGCCAGTCTCCACCCGATCACAATAAGAAGATTGTTCGCGCAGGTACTTAACGAAACGCCCGTCAGGGCTCAAGTAATCTGCAAGAAATTAGTGGACGAAATAGAACAACTGTAACTGGGAGGTTGCATGACTACCGAAGAAGCACTGGCTCAATACGCCCGTGATCTGCCTATTGGGCAGTACAAAAAGAAATGCCCTAGCTGTTCAGGGGAAAGAAGTAAGAAGTCCGATCCATGCCTGTCTGTACAGGTTGCACCCGACAAGATGGTATACAAGTGCCACCATTGCCAGATGGACGGCATCATTCCATTCAGGGAGCGTCACCAAATGGTTCAAATGCACAATTTCGAAGAAGCCAAAGTAAGAAAAGTTGATCACCTCCCTCTGACAGAGGACGCGCTCGACTGGCTAGATGCGCGAGGCATCTCTCAGAGCACTGCAAACGCAGTCAAAGTATTCTCCACCACTCACTGGATCAACGCAGAGGGAGCGAAGGTTCCATGCATTGGTTTCCCATACCATGAGAGCGGCAAAGAGAAGGGGGCGAAGATCCGCTCCCTCTCGACCAAAGGTTTCTCCTGCACCAGTCCGTTGCGTACATTCTTTAACGTGGACAGCATCGAAGAGAACGACATCCTGATCATCTGCGAAGGTGAGATGGACGCGCTGTCTTTGATCGAAGCCGGAATGACATCTGTTGTCAGTGTGCCCAACGGTGCAGTGGCCAAGCTTTCTGATGGATCAATCGACCCAAGGGAAGACAAGTCGTTCTCGTTCCTGTGGGACTCCAAGGATCTACTTGATGCGGCATCAAAGATTGTCATCGCAACAGACGCAGACAAAGCAGGCCAGACCATGGCCGAAGAGCTCGCTCGTCGCATTGGCAGAGACCGGTGTTGGAAAGTTGAATGGCCACAAGGATGCAAGGACGCAAACGATGTGCTCTGCGAGCATGGAGGGGACGTTCTGGCTGACTTGGTTGTCAACTGTAAACCATGGCCTATCGTTGGCATCTATGATGCAGACCACTTTGCTGATGAGGTTCGCAGTATTTATCTAAATGGTTTCGGAGGCGGAGCTACAACAGGATACGTTGGTCTGGATGAGTATTACACTGTGGTAGCAGGACAGCTTACTGTGGTGACAGGAGTGCCTAGCTCAGGTAAGTCAGAGTTCGTTGATCAGATCATGGTCAATCAAGCGAAGCAGTTTGGGGTGAAGTTTGCGATCTGTAGTTTCGAGAACGAGCCAAAGCTCCACATCGCCAAGCTGTTAGCCAAGCACAGAGAGAAGCCTTTCTTTGAGGGGCCAACACAAAGAATGAGTGAAGAGGAACTGGATGAGTCTCTTGCATTTATCGATGAGCACTTCACGTTTCTTTCATACAAGGACGGGAAGCTTGCATCACTGGATGACATTCTTGAGCGGCTGAAGATTGCGGTGATGCGTCATGGCATCAGAGGTGCGGTCATTGATCCATATAACTACATCGCTCGCGACCACAACATGTCAGAGACTGACTGGATCAGTGAGATGCTGACTCGAGTGTGTGCTTTCGCGCCCAGCTATGATGTTCACATCTGGTTTGTGGCACACCCCACCAAGATGCAACGGGACAATGGTAAAATTCCAGTACCCAAGGGTTATGACATATCTGGATCTGCGGCTTGGTTCGCAAAGGCTGACTGCGGCATTACCGTGCATCGCCCGAACTATGAAACCACAGACGTTGAGATCCATGTATGGAAGTGTCGGTTCTCTTGGGTAGGTAAGCAGGGGGAGTGTAAGCTCACCTATGATCCTTCAACGTCAACGTACAGGGATTACAATGATCGGTACTTCAGCACCCACTTCAGCGGCAAGAAAAAATACATTGAAGCCGAAGTCCCCTTCTGAGCCAAAGAAGAATGACACCATGTGGGAGATCGACCGCATGCTTGTCAGACAGGACATTGATCTGGATGAACACGCTACATTAGAGCAGTTCATCCATGATATTCATAACGTGAGGTTGTTCTCGCTTCCGCCTCAGACATTCGAGGTGAAGAGCTACACCGGCATGCCATCCTCAGGCACTCAGCGCGAAGCAATTGCGTGGAAGAAACTCAGCAAGATCAGAGATCGATTCAAGAAGCACAGCATCGAGCTCGACACCATGATGATGGACTTGGGATTGGATGAGTCGAAAGACTATGACATGACCATGGTCAAGAAGGGAGTGGAGATCCTGAATCAGTTCTATCAGGACTGGTAAAAGTTCAGTTGCACTTTTTTACAGGCAAAAAAAATGCCCCCTACGCAGAGCGCAGGAGGCAGGCTATTACATGGATTAACCGTGTTATGAGCCGGACGCCAGTAAGATGTAAAACCCTAGTCCGACAGGTAGGACAGCTTGATCTTGAAAGACCGCCAATTTATTCAAGGGGAGCGATCAGGCAAGACATCCATGTCCTTCAGCCCGTTGCCATCGGGCACGAGGAAACTCCTACCTCCCCTATAATCCTAGAGCCTTGAGCGACTCAGCCTTGATACGGCGATCCATCAGTGCCTTGGCTTTATCCATGGTAAGCCCGACAGCAGAGACCGGAAGGCCGTCACTGTTCTTTAATCGATGCGACTCCAGATAGTACACACTGTATTTCACCGGAGACCCCGATTCATAGTTCGCCCTGAGCTCCTGTATTTGGTCCATGATCGAGCCACGGTCTGAAGCGCAAGCATCCTGAAGCTCCTCATCAAGACGATTGAGGTTGTGCTTGAACACAGTGTCACCCATGATCCCGAACATGCTCGCCTTGTAGCAGATCACACCCTGATCATTCATCACTGGGTTGCGGAACTTTTCTGAGTCGTACATGAATGCCTTCTTGCCACCGATGGTCAGGCACCCACGGTTGAGGCCAACACGGCTCAGCCATGAAGGTGAGACCAACATGCGACACTTGTGTGAGCCGCTATACGCTTTGCCTAGGTAGATTACATCCGGACGCTTTACAGAATCTCCATCAAAAGAGATGAAGTTGACATCATAGTGCCAGTCGTAGGTCCTGCCCTCCTGACCATACAAGACCTCACTCAGCACTGACCGGCAACGACTGATCGCCTTGCGGACCTTCTTGTCGAATCCGGATGACTCGACTGACCGTGAACTGGTCCGAATCTCTTTGATGATATCGATCCACTTCTTGATGTCGTTGCTTAGTGTACTGGCATAGGAGCCATACTCTCTCTCAAGCAGTAACCCCCACTCAACAGCGTCACTTGAATGGGAGTTCTCTGGATCTGAGTACTTCTTCCTGACAGAGTAAGGCGCCTGAAGCCCCTCATACAATTCCTGAACGCGCTCCTTGGCATGAACCAGTGCGCGATAATCTGATGCTTTCATAACATTCTCCAGTATTAGAATTTCCATTTGTCCTCATCGCCCCAAAGGATATAGGCGATGACCAAGATAGGCACAGCCCACATCAAAGCGAGGGCTGTCGTTTCTGTTGTGTACATGTCACTTCTCCAGTTCACTAATGGTGCGCTCTACTTTGTAAGCCTGCTCCTGTGCAGTGACGACTTGATCATTGACTGTATCGAGAGCAGAGACTGCTGTGTTGAGCTTTCGAGCAAGCTCAACATTCAACCGAAGGATGGACAACAGTTGATCGACAGAGCACCCCCCAATGCCAACGAAATCGTCCCGTCTGTGCCAGTCTATCCCTGCCTCCTCAAGGATTTCTTTGAGCAATTCAGAAGCCTCGCTGACCTCAGAAAAAGCAGTGCGAAACATCACGACATCAGGGATGTCCATGTCACCGCATGTCCATGATCGAAACTCATCAGTGTCCCGATAGAGTTCGTATTCATCATGGCCAAAGCCTCCGTAATAGTGGTCCTTAAAGTAATTCATCTTTCTTCCTCACTAGCTTGGTGAAAGCCCATTTAAAAAATGCGCCAAGGAACATCGATGCCACGCCCGAAACAAAGAACGTGGCAAAGAGGAAAAGCTGTAGAACAGGATCGTTCATAGCTTATTCCTGATATGTTCGATGAATGAGTCAGCAATATGCGGAGACCGATCTCCAACCATCGCTGAATCCTTGAGGAACTTCACAGCATTCTTGATCTCCGCGACATCGCTGTGCATCTCAGCCAACGTGTCTGGATCTGCGATGTGATTGTTCGCACGATACTCGATATCCTCAGCCCGAATCACACAGTGATCTACAAGCACCCGTATTGCCTGCTTGATAGCAGTGTCATGAATGTCAGTCATCTTCATCCTCCATTTCCTTTCGAGAGTCCTGTGTTTCGACGTAGAAAGTCAGGCTCCAGATTGGATTCTCACAATAGTCTTGACCAAGCACAGAGCGCCACTCGACGTTCCACTCACGCTCAGGGAAATGTTTTTCCATCACTGCATCGATCTCCGATAGAGCCAATGTATAAGCTACATTAATATCAATCATGTTGTTCTCCAAAAAAGTGCAATTGAACAAAATCGTTCAGGCCACTTGGGCCCGAACGACATCACCGAATGGCGCTTCATCAGCGTCAGTTGAAACCCACAGCACCGGATACTCAGGTGCAGTGTCAGGGAAGTCCCAGACATGCAGGTCAGTGAAGTAAATGAATGAGTCACACTCGAGTCCACGCTCCTCGACTAGATCAAACACAGGTGACACAGCAGTGCCGCCCCGTCCAGTAGAGTTGAGTGTCTCGATGGACTCCCCTTGCCCATACTCAGTCACAGACTGAATGGAAGAGTCACAGCCGATGACCGTGACCGACTTGGGTTGCATGTCCTCAGCGACAGCGTTGATCTCACCAAGGAACTGAGAGAGCTCAGCATCGGAGACCGAACCAGATGTGTCCACACCAATGACCACATGCCCTGCACCGTAGTGATCCACAGAAGGCATGTAGATGCCATAGGTCCCGTAGAACTTACGATTAGGACGGCGCCATGTGTAGTCGTCTGGCTGATCACCGCCAATGAATGTCCGGAGCTTGTCGCGCCAGTCAACCTTGGGCTTGGAGATCTCCTCGATCAAACCGTCCACACCGGCAGGCAGTTTGCCCTGCATCTTGGCAGTGGCGTGTGCCTGTAACACCTTGACCCCGATGTCCGCTGAGAGAGCCTCTATGTCGGCCTCAGACATGCTTGTGCCATCATCGTTGGCAGGGGTGACGATCTCGCCGAAGCCCCAACCATCTTCTGGCTCAGGAGTATCCTGAAGCAGGCGAGGGTAGATTGCCTCAGCAGACATGCCTCTGAACTGCCCATCGAGCAGGCGCTTCTCAGGAAGTTGCAAGCCCGAATCAATGACGATCTGGTTGATCGCATAGTCAGTGGCCATATTCCAGACCTTGTGATCACGCTCACCAATACGCAGAGGATGCTGTAGTGCAACGTGCATGACTTCATGTGCGATGACACCCTCGATCTCCTCGATGGTGTACTGATCAACGAACTCTGGATTGAAGCGCACTGACTTGCCATCAGTGCACATGGTTGGGATCTCACTGTCCTCGATGAAAGGCAAGGACATGGCAAGTGAGCCAAAGAAAGGCTGACGCAACATCAGGTGCGTCTTAGCTCTCGCGATTGTTTTGGTTGCCTCCATGAAGCACCTCCGAAACTCCGACTTTGTTTAACGCAAAGCAGATGTACCGCGCTGTATCACGGTCAACTGCCTCGCACCATAGATCACGACTGTGACAGACAACATGACCGGCCTCAATGACTTCAATGTCAGTGAGGAAGATCAGGTTGCCTTCTAGCTCAAACTGTTGATGCGAACTCACAGAACCAACTCCGCACCGCCAGAGAGAATCCAGTCACGCAACGCAGGCTCCTTCTTGAGACCCTCGTAGCGGGACATCGCAGACTTGACAGCGAACGCGCTGAACTCCTGCTGAGGGATCCGCTTGAGGTACGCCATGAAGTTGGCTGAGTTGGTCTTGTTCACACGGTATGCGATACCTGCGCACACGGCATACATGACCGAAGGGTCCTGAGGGATTGGAGCATTGACTGGATCCTTGAGTGGAAGCTCAGGATCAGGAAGCTCGCGATACACAGACAGGAAAGCCTTGAAGTCGGAAGCCGCACCTAGGCCAACCTGACCCATGATCGCCTCCATCTCAGCGCCTTCATCAAGACCCCAGTTGAGGATGCCTGACACCTTCTCCCATGACCGTGGTGATGGGCAGGCCTTGGCGTCCTTGTCGAACTTGGAGAGCTGATCCGGCTTGAAGCGCAGGAAGCCTGTGACCTCTGGACGCACACCATGGGCATTCATGTAGTGCAAAGCGTCATCGAGGTTGGGCTCGATCTCGAGGTGCAGTAGGCGGTCCTTGAGATGAGTGGGCATGGCGTTAGTGCCTGCACGGTGTGACAGGTCATTACCGGCACAGACAATGGACCATCCATCACCCAACTTATGCTCGCCAATGCGGCGCTCATTCACAAGTTGAGCGGCCACGTTTTGATTGGCCACTGGGGCCTGTGGTAGCTCATCACAGAAGAGAATGCCCTCGCCTTCTAGTGGAAGGTATGCGGGGCGAGCCCGAAACATTTTACCGTCCTTCAAGATAGGGAAGCCTGCAAGCTCACCGGCGTCATATTGAGCAAAGATCACTACGCGACACTCCATGTCGAGGTGCTCAGCAATTTGCTCAACCGCTGATGTTTTACCTGTACCTGCAACACCCCAAAGCATTGGAGTGACGTACTGGCTAGAGCGAGCGCCTTTAGCCGCGATGGCTTGATTAGACTTAATCGATGCGAGAACGATCTCGCGTGCAGTAGATAGATTCATGATGTGTCTCCTCAGACAAATGAAAAAAGTGCAAATGCACATTCCGGTCAGTCAGACCGATCATGTGCCCGAAACAATCAGGCACATGGGCAGGTGACTATAAACCAAAGTTCTTTTTACAGACAGGACCAATGCCTAGCTCGACTGACTCAGGGTCAGTGAGCTCGCGGCCACAGCATGCACAGTCTCCTGTATCACGCCCGTACCGCACAGCAGTGCCCAATGGATCCTCAGCAAGATGGTACACAGGATCGATCATGTCGTCCCGAACACCCTTGCCTCGAAAGAAGTCCCCAGTTGGTGAGACCTTGCCAAGGTATTCGCCATCGCGATCCTTGACGTACAGGAACCCTGCATTGTGTGAGCTCTCACCGGCAGGATAAACCTTGACCGCACCTGCTCGAATGATCGGGCGCTTCAGTCCATTGGACTTGGCTGTCTCGAACACTTTGAACAGAGGGGCAAAGGCATTGCCGACAGAGGCGTCAGCTTGCGATCCCTTGATGATCTTCTCGACTGCTGAGATCTGACCATCGGTGAGCGAGCCAAACTTGTTGAGATTGTGTCTCAGAGAGAACCTGAAGTCGTTTTTCTCCTGCACCTTCAACCACTCCCATACAGGACGATTGGAGTCGCGCAAGTTTGCAAACGCAGGGACATCATTGAAAAGTTGATCAATGTTCATAGGCGATTTCCTCAGTTGGGTTTCGGCCTGCCATGGCCATCATCAGTGCACCGGCATCAGGTGCAGACCCACAAGGGGGAAGCGGCATCAAGCCGCCGCCTCCTCGAGTGCCGCAAGCGTGTCAGAGATCGCATCAGCGTTGGCGTCAGCCTGAGCCTGTGCGGCCTCCTCTGCCTGCTTGGCTTCATCAAGCTCGCGAACCAGTTCCTCGAACCGGACACGATCATCAGCGTCGAGCTCCACAAACTTCTTGGCGAGGTTCAGGACATCATCGACTGGCGCCTTGAACTTGCCTTTGATCTTGGACTCAGTGTCCAGACCTTCACGGTGCAGAGCGACAGCAACCTGACCGAAAGCACCATCGTGGTCCTGAGCGCTGACAGTCAGCAACTCAGGCATGACCCGCAAGAGCCCGTTGGTGTTCTCTGCGTAGCGCTTGACCGAAGCAGACGACACACCGGCCTCAGAGAGCTGATCGCGCAGTGCAGTCATGACAGTCACAGGCAGGCCCTGCTTCTTGCCACGGGTTGTGAGCTTGACGCCAGAGAGAGCAAGGTCAGTCAAGATGTGTGTGTACACCTCAACCTTCTTGCCTTCCATCACCTCGCGGACTTCTTTGCCGCGATTTTTCAAGCCCGAAACATCACCATCGAGCTTTTCAATAGTGGCGCCAGAAGTAAGAGTGAAGTTGATTTTAGTAGCCATGATAGTCTCCTCAATTGACTAAGTGATCCTGTCTCATCAGTGCCGGTAGGATCGGTATCCGGCAGACCCGCAAGAGCGGGTTTCGACTATGCTTGAGTGATGCCCTCAGTGATGTAGATGAGGTTGAGCTTGTTGACCAGATCAGCTTTGTAGTCAGCACGGGCGATGACACGGCTGAAGCCATGCTCATTGCGAATCGAATCATCGCGTGCAATCCAACCAGAAGCGATCTGAAGCACAGTGATGTGCTCAGCACCTTTCACAACCCATTCGGCTGAGTCAGTGCCCATGCCGTTACCGCGCCAGACAGTTGGGCGAGTCTTGGTCAGCTTGATGTAGTTTTTCATAACAGTTTCCTCAATTGATTGGCCTGTCTCATCAGTGGCAGGAGGCCGTATCTGCCAGACGCCCCGTGGGGCGTTTCGACTATGCGTGGGCGTTCTTTGCTCGCTCTGCGATCCCCCTGACCTTCATGACTGTGTCGCCGTGGTTCTCGCAACCCAACATGATCTGGAGGCATTCCCATTTTGCTGATCTGCTTGTTGAGTAGGCACGCTTCAGCGACTGCTTGGTCACCATTGAGCCCACGTTCTCATCGCGGCAGATTGATTCATAAATGGCTAGGATTTTTGTAACTGTGATTGTCTGGTTCACGACTATTTCCTCAATGTGTTTCGCCGATACTACGGCTCGTCAGTCAGGCTGATTGCCTGAGACACATATGAGCCCCAACACAGATCACATCGCGTGACATGTGCTCGACTCTTTCCGGCCCTGCTCGCGCTACACAGTCTTACGGTATCGACTGGCTCAAAGCGGTCTGCATGCTGTCAAGGTATGACCTGATGGTCTGCCTGCTCAGCACTCCCCAGAAAAGGGGCCCTCCGGAGGGAGGTGAGGAGCGAGTCCCGATTGGGTAGAGCTCCATTACTGCGAATGGTAATCCCGTGGTTTGACAATTGCAAACACTTTTTTGATTTTTTTTACATCTCTTTACATCCCTGAACAGATAAGGGCTCCAGACGGTAAGTAAACTGGTAAGTGAACAGGCGAGAAGGTGCACTTGCACTTTTTCACAAGCCCGAACCAATCCAACCGAAACCCTATAGGGACATACAGTGGAAGAGAAGAGACTACAGGTAGTCGCAGGACAGTCAGTGAAGCGTGCTCTGACCGCCAAGCAGGAGACGTTCTCGCAAGCAGTGGCTGAGGGAAAGACCCTGAGCGATGCTTACAGGCACGCCTATGACTGCGAGAACATGAAGGATGCGAGCGTCTGGACTGAGGCGAGTAAGCTGATGGATCACCCGCAGGTTGTACAAAGGGTGCACAGCATCCAGAAGGCTCAGGAGGAGAGATCACTGCATGATCATGCTCGCTTGAAGAGGCTCGTGTTGGAACAGCTCCACACAGAGGCCATGACCGCTCCCAGTGACTCAGCTCGTATCAGGGCACTCGAACTGCTAGGCAAGAGCATCGCGATGTTCACTGACAGAGTGGAGCAGGAAGACACACAGCGGAGCGCAGGAGAGATCGAGAGTGAGCTCATGGCGAAACTGGCTGAGCTCTCTAGAAAGACAGGGTAGGCCCGAGCGATCTGGATGAGTGCTGTACCCCACCCATCCCCCACCCCCAAGTAGCGGCTTGGCGTGCTGGCCTACATACACACATTATTCCACACATCCCACCACACAAATTTCATGGATACCCCATTATCTATTCACTCGCCTAATGCATTGTTACGGACAACACCATATCCGTTCAGGAAGGCTGATTTTGCTATGGCTCATGGGGATATTTGACAAAAAGAGTACTAGGGTACCCCCTAAAAGAAAAAACCGCTCAGAACGGCTTAGAATCGCTCTCAGCGGCTTTCAGATAAGTGCCAAGGAATCCTAGGCACCCAGTAGTATTATTTTTTAAATTGAGATTGGAACTGTTCCATTTGTTCCATTGCTTCCTTGACAGACTTCTCCCATTGGAAGAGTGCCCACTCTGAAGCTTGACGGATGTTCTTAACTGTAGTTTCTAAGATCTCTTTGTAGTCCATTGCATATCCTCCTTTGTGCAGTGCAACAACTCCTATATTATCTTATTTTTTGGGTGGTTGTGGGGTTATATTCCCGGTCTACACGAATGATACAGAACTGGATTATTGGTGTTGACCTAACCATTGCATGTATTCACCTTCAATCATGTACTGCTGTAGTACGATTTTGATCGCAGGCTTGAGGCTTTCGATGTCGTGCCATTCTTCATCAAGGCGTTCGTATAACTCTTTGAGCTCTGCGACAACAACCTCATCAATAGCTTCGTCTGTAATCTCAACCTTCATGTGTTCCCCCTTGATTGGTTTATATATGTACCAATTCGCATACTTATGGTACGCATATGATCCATTTACTAAACCGTGAATCACTTCCATCCGCAGTCTCTCACTGACTCTGGAAGGTTACAGAACCCTTCATAGATCTCATCTGCTAGATTCCGCTCGAACTCGAACTTATCGTCAATCTCTGACCAGATGGCATCATCAATTGTCTGCCGGATGTGTTCATCACTTGGGTCATCTGAATATTTATAGGCCCGTGTGTGCCCAGCAATGATCCCACACCGGATGCACTCCTCAAGAATCGCTCTCGTCTTCGCTCTCATTGTCCCACCAGTCAATTAATGTGAAGTCATAAGGCTCGTGCCCGGAAGATGTGTACGCAAGGATTAAGTCGAGCGCTTCGATTCTCCTGCTGATCTCGAACGCCTCGGCCTCCGGATCATTCAGTTTAAACATTGAAGTTGGCATGCCATCAAGCGTCTGCTCATAGGCGTCAATAAAAATTTCTCTGAGATCTCTCAGGCTTAACACTGACAACCTGTCAAGTAGTTCGCCAACACTTTCATTTAGCTTGATGTCATCAATGACGTCCACGATCTTCATTGTTCTCCCCATTAGGTGCATTTGCACCTTTCTTGTTAAAGATACGGTCCCATCCCTCGTTAAATTTTTTCTTGTCCGAAGGACGTTGCTTGCTCCCTTTGCCCATTCTTTTCCACCCATTGGTTCTTTGTTACACTTTCGTAGATATCCATTAGCTTCCTGAAGCGCATCTCTGTAGTGAGTGCCAGACCATGAAGCGCGGAGAATGTGTCATCGCTGTCCATCCCCTCGAGCTCGTCTCTGATCAACTTCAGATCGTCCACAACGTGCCAAGCCTTAAATATCTCCTGTTCGAGATCAAAAGAGTCAAGAGGCTTGCTTGTTTCTAGGTTGACATACTTGCCGTTAATGATCATCCATCTTTTCCTTGAGTGTTAGTTCCAGCATGATCGCTTTGTCTTCAAGCCGGTAGGCCTTTTCCATTAACCGTTTGGCATAGGCACTCAACATCTTTGAATACGTCTTTTGTAGCTTACGCTTGATCTTTTCTATCTTCACCGAATATCTCCAGATCTGCTTGTGTCTCAATCCAAACCTTGGCCCCGCAGGCAAGAGGTTTGTCTGGGGAATAGATCACCTCTGAGGTGCCATGGATGACAACTCTGTCACACTTAGTGTTACTTTTTGATGTCTTTACTGTGAGGACGGGCTTTTGATCATCAGGGTTTTTGAGGTTGTGCCTGATGTGATGTTGATTGACATGTATCCGCTTAATCATGACTATCTCCCGGTAGTCTAGACTACTACAGTCTATAACAGTACTTTGTTTTATTATCAGTACCTAGACTACTACAACCTATACTCCTGTAGTCTAGACTACAGATTATACACAACAAAAATCTTGTGGCAACCCTAAAAAAATCAGTGAAAAGTAGCGTGACTATTGTGGTACTATGTGCTTAGTAACTCGTCTCCCAGTTGCTATTGGGCACACGCCCTCTAAGGGGTCCATCGGACCCCGTTTTTAACTGAGGAGATGCACATAGGGAGAACATATGTATTTCAAGATCGAGTACTTGACGCCCACCGCATCCTTCGAACACGCAATCCGCACTGAACATTCCGACATCAAGGCTGTCTTGACAGGCCTCACCGCCTTTCTTGAGACCGTGATGGAAGAGACAGATACACCAGAAGACATTGATCAGGTCAGAGAAAACCTGTACAGCGCTGTGGATGAGATCATCGAAGAGATGCAGAACGATGGCTGAGGTAATTAACTTCCCCGGAGGCACTGCCTATCTAGACCTTGATCCTCAGGAGATGGTCAAGAACGCGATGGAAGAATACGCATTCGACAAGGTCATGCTCATTGGTTGGACGGGCACTGGAGAGGAACGTGATTTCACAGTTTGCTCGTCCATGGGTCAGACAGCGGAGATGATCCACTCCCTCGAGTTGGCAAAGAAGGCCATTCTCGATGCTAGCGAATATTGATCCGGACCAGATACAGAGCTTAATCAAGACGCTCCCGCCTGATCAGAAGCAGGAGCTCCTTAAACTTGTTAACGATCTGTCGATAGCGCAAACACGTGAGAACTCTCGTGTACACTTTTTGGACTTCGTTAAACATGTCTGGCCCGCATTCATTGCAGGCAGGCACCACAAAACCATGGCCGATGCGTTTGAACGTGTTGCCAACGGCGAGCTCAAGCGACTCATCATCAATATGCCACCCCGGCACACTAAGTCAGAATTCGCCTCATACCTATTCCCAGCGTGGTTCCTAGGTAGATACCCAGAGAAAAAGATCATCCAGACTGCGCACACCGCCGAGTTAGCGGTTGGTTTTGGCCGTAAGGTGCGTAACCTGACAGACAATCAGGACTACAGGGAAGTATTTCCTGAGATGTCCCTATCATCTGACAGTAAGGCGGCTGGCCGATGGGCCACATCCAAGGGCGGTGACTACTTCGCGATTGGCGTTGGCGGTGCGGTAACTGGTAAAGGTGCCGATGTATTGATTATTGATGACCCCCACTCGGAACAAGACGCCGCAATCGGGGCATACAACCCGGAAGTTTACGACAAGGTCTACGAATGGTACACATCTGGACCACGACAGCGTTTGCAACCGGGTGGCGCCATCATTATTGTGATGACTCGGTGGTCTGTCAGGGATCTAACGGGCCAAATCATCAAGAAATCTGCGGAAAGACAGGGCTCTGATGAGTGGGAAGTCATTGAATTACCTGCAATTATGCCTTCAGGTAAGCCATTGTGGCCTGAATTCTGGCCATTACCACAACTTGAAGCACTGAAAGCGGAACTTCCCGTCTCTAAGTGGCAGGCGCAGTACCAACAAGACCCAACAAGCGAGGAAGGGGCTCTCATCAAGCGCGAATGGTGGCGCAACTGGGACACAAACAGTCCTCCTCGCTGTGATGCCATCATCCAAAGCTGGGATACCGCGTTCCTGAAGACTCAGCGCTCGGATTACAGCGCCTGTACAACTTGGGGAGTGTTCTATCACCCAAATGATGACGGCAAGAACGTCCCCAATCTGATATTATTAGATAGCTTCAAAGACAAATTGGAGTTCCCTGAGCTCAAGCGTAGAGCGTATGAGCATTACTGGGAATGGGAGCCCGATCAAATGATCGTGGAGAAGAAAGCCTCTGGCGCTCCATTGATATTTGAACTGCGTGCCATGGGTATACCAGTGACAGAGTTCACCCCATCACGCGGGCAGGACAAGATAGCGCGGGTAAACGCAGTCACAGACCTGTTTGCTTCAGGTGTGGTGTGGGCACCCCCAACTCGTTGGGCAGATGAGTTGATTGAGGAGTGCGCGGCATTCCCGTCAGGGGATCATGATGACTTGGTTGACTCCATGACTCAGGCCCTACTAAGGTTCCGACAGGGCGGATGGATTCGCTCTGAAATGGATGACTGGGAAGAGCCAGTCTATAATCACCGCAAGATTGAGTATTATTGATGGCAATTGAAAAACCTTTGACACCCACAAATATCGTAGAGATCGAGACACCGGAGGAAGAATCCGAAATAGATCTTGAGATTATCAATCCAGATGCGGTGAGCATCAACGAAGAAGACGGTAGCATGACCATTGTCCTCGATGAGGGCATGCAGGAAATGCTGATCGGTCCGGATCACGACTCCAACCTTGCTGAGTTTATCGACGAGTCTGACCTAGAAGACATCGGCACTGACCTAATCGAGTCATTCAAGGGTGACCGAGAATCACGCAAAGAGTGGGCTCAGGCCTATGTCAAAGGCCTAGACCTCCTCGGACTAAAGATTGAAGAGCGTGACCAGCCATGGCCCGGCGCTTGTGGTGTGTTCCACCCAGTACTGACAGAGTCTGTCGTTCGATTCCAAGCGCAGGCAATCACCGAAGTATTCCCTGCCTCAGGTCCAGTCCGAACCAAAATCATGGGAACAATCACTGACGACAAAGCTCGCCAAGCATCCCGTGTAGAAACCGAAATGAACTACATGACCACGGAGGTCATGACAGAGTATCGAGACGAGTTTGAGCAGTTGCTGTTCAAATTGCCGCTCGCCGGTTCAGCATTCAAGAAGGTTTATTATGACCCAATGCTGGAACGGCCTGTGGCCGCTTTCGTCCCGGCAGAGGATTTTGTTATCTCATACGGTGTATCCGACTTGGCAACAGCCGAGCGGTACACCCATGTGATGAAGAAGACACCGAACGAAGTACTCAAGTACATGGTGTCAGGATTCTATCGTGATGTTGACCTGCCAGATCCATCGGCAGAGTATTCAGACATCGAGGAGAAGTACGATGAGATCGAAGGCGAATCAAACTACTCGATTGAAGATGATGACCGATACACCATCCTTGAAATACACGCAGACATTGATCTCCCCGGAGAGTTCGCTGATCCAGATGGGATTGCGAGACCGTATGTTGTTACAGTGGATAAGTCTTCCCGGACTGTTCTCTCTATCCGTAGAAACTGGTATGAGGACGATGAGAAGAAAAGTAAGCGGTTGCACTTTGTGCATTACCCATACCTCCCCGGACTTGGCTTCTACGGCATTGGGCTTATCCATCTTATTGGTGGCCTAGCCAAGTCAGCCACATCGATTCTCCGTCAGCTTGTTGATGCAGGCACACTTGCAAACTTACCAGCAGGACTCAAGGCTCGAGGACTCCGAATCAAGGGGGATGATTCTCCACTGATGCCCGGTGAGTTCCGTGATGTAGATATCCCCGGCGGAGCCATCCGAGACAATATTTACCCATTGCCATACAAAGAGCCGTCTACAGTTCTTTACCAATTGTTGGGCAATATCGTAGACGAAAGCCGCCGCATCGGTTCCGTTGCTGATGTAGACATTTCATCAGCGAACCCGAATGCACCTGTCGGCACAACTTTGGCACTGCTCGAAAGAAGCATGAAGGTAATGTCCGGTGTTCAGGCTAGATTGCATGCCGCGCTACGCAAAGAACTAAGAATACTGTCACGAATCATCCACGACTACATGCCAGCTCAGTATGCCTACGAGATGGAAGGTGATTTTAATCGGATTGAAGACTTCGATGGACGAGTGGATGTTATTCCTGTTTCTGACCCGAATGCGGCAACAATGTCCCAGAAGGTCATGCAGTATCAAGCCGCACTACAACTTGCACAGCAGGCCCCGCAGATCTATGATCTCGGAAGACTGCATCGCCAGATGTTAGAAGTGCTAGGCATCCAAGATGCAGATAAGATCGTGAAGCTCGAAGACGAGATCGAGCCAACGGATCCTGTTACAGAGAACATGAAGATTCTCCAGCAAGAGGGTGTGAAGGCGTTTGCGTATCAAGACCATGAAGCTCATATACAGGTCCACATGGCGATGCTCAATGATCCCAAGATCAAAGAGCTTGTCGGTCAGAGTCCTTTTGCTCCTGTCATTCAGAAGGCAATGATAGAGCACATCACCGAGCACGTTGCATTCCAGTACAGAAAAGAAATCGAAGGACAGCTTGGAGCCTCACTCCCAGACCCAGATCAGCCACTGCCGGAAGATGTAGAGTTTGATCTCGCAAGCACCGTTGCCAAAGCGGCTGAAAAGCTACTGCAAAAAGATAGTGCAGAAATGGCTCAGATGCAGGCGCAAAAACAAGCACAAGACCCATTGACGCAAATTCAACAGCGTGAGCTTGCGCTCAAAGAAGCAGAGTTCCAGCACAAGCGCGAACTAGATATGGCGAAACTCAACCTAGACTCACAAGCGAAAGCGGCGAACATCGCCAATGAGCAAGACCGCATTGCATCACAAGAGCGTCAGGAAGGGGCTCGCCTAGGAGTTAAGATTGCAACAGAGAAAGACAAGGCGGAGCGCAAGGATCAGTTAGAGGGCGCTAAGCTTGGGGTTGAAATTGCGAAGTCAATTGCTCAGAATACAAAAGGACAATAAAGTTCAATTGCACTTTTTGGAGTGAGCATGACTGAATTAGATTACATCCGGAACCGAATCCGGGACAACTTGGATCAGATGGCAGACCACATGGCGACAGGTGGCTGTGAAACATTTGATCAATACCAATACTGCTGTGGCATGGTGAAGGCGTTTGCTGTGATCGAAAGAGAAATCATCGATCTCGAAGAGAAGATAAATAACGCCGAATAACCCTGTCAAGGGGTGGTATACTGTAAGCAGTGAATAGTACGCCTTGAGCGCAGGTTACTACGGACCTCAACCGTAAGCAGGAAAAATATGCAAGTTAAGAACTTCGAAATGTCGGAAGATCTAGAAGAGATCCTTCCAGTCCCACAAGGATACAAGATCCTTGTTGCATGCCCTGAGATTGAAGAAAAGACTGAGGGCGGAATCATCATCGCGAACGAGTATCGCGCAAAAGAATCTACAGCCTCTATCTTTGGTCGAGTCATTGAGTTCGGCGAAGATGCCTATGGCGATCCAGACAAATTCCCAAGTGGTCCGTATTGTAAGCCGGGTGACTGGGTTATTTTCCGTTCTTATTCCGGCACCCGTTTTAAGGTGAAGGGACAGGAGTTCCGTCTCATCAATGATGACACGGTTGAAGCAGTTGTCGAAGATCCGAGAGGCATTGAACGCGCATGAACGAACTAGATCAAGAAGTCGAAAACACAGAGGTTGAAGTCGGAGAGTCTAATGACTCAGGCTTTGAAGTCGAAATCATAGACGATACTCCGGAAGGGGATCGTGGTCGCCCACGCAGGGCTGACGACAAGGAGCCAGAGGTTCCTGATGATGACGAGATCTCGAACTATTCCGATAACGTACAAAGCAGAATCAAAAAGCTACGCTTCGAGTATCACGAAGAGCGTAGACGTAAAGAGGAAGCGGAGCGGATTCGTGAGCAAGCCGTCACTGACATGCAAAAGCTCTACGAAGAAAACCAAAAACTCCGAGACACTCTGACAAAAGGTGAAGGCGCATTAGTCAATCAAGCAAAAGGCCGTGTTGCGGCAGAGCTTGAGAAGGCGAAGCAAGCATACAAAGACGCATACGAAAGCGGTGACTCAGATGGGATGGTCGCCGCGAACGAGCGTTTGACAATGCTGACGAACGAAAAGATTCGTTATGACTCATACAAGCCTAAGCCAGTCCAGCAACAGCAAATGCCACAGTACACACAGGCACCAACTCAGGAAATTAGTGTAGACGACAAGGCGATTGACTGGGCAAGCAGAAATGAATGGTTCCAGAAAGATAAAGCCATGACTGGTTATGCTTACGGGATCCATGAAGAATTAGTGGAGCAAGGTGTTGATCCTCGTAGTGATGAATACTACCAGCAGATCGATTCTAAGATGCGTGAAGCATTTCCACACAAATTTGGGCATCAACGTCAACAGGGTTCCGTAGTGGCCCCGGCGAGTCGTTCGTCAAAATCACCACGCAAGGTTACGTTGACCCAGTCTCAAGTTGCTCTCGCCAAGCGCCTTGGGATCTCGCCAGAGACATATGCGGCGCAACTCATGAAGGAGACACGGTAATGAGTAACCGTACACCAAGGGAAACCTCTACCCGCGAAAAAACAGAGCGCAAGAAATCATGGGCCCCAGCGACTCGAGTACCCACGCCTGAACAGGCAGAGGGTTACGCATATCGCTGGATCAGAACATCAACAATGGGTCAAGCTGACAACACAAACGTCTCTGCTAAATTCCGTGAAGGTTGGGAGCCTGTAAAGGCCGCTGACCACCCAGAGCTACATGTGATGTCTGACATTGATTCCCGGTTTGATGGGAATGTTGAAGTCGGTGGACTTCTCTTGTGTAAGAACACAAAGGAGAACATCGAAGGTCGGACAGAGTATCACCGCGAAATGAATGATCGCCAAATGGAGTCAGTTGACAACAACTACCTCCGTGAAAACGATCCTCGCATGCCGATGCTCAAGCCCGAACGATCAACAAAGGTATCATTTGGTAGCGGCAACTCGTAATTATTCGGGTGCCGCATTGTAGACATTAAAGGAGAAACATATGTCTTCAGTAGCCGCACCCTTCGGACTTCGTCCGATTGGTCGTCTCGACTCCGGTTCTCTCGAGCCTTTCCGCCAGTATCCGATTGCATCGGGTTACGCGGCAAACATCGCTGTAGGTGATGTTGTACAGCTCGTAGACCAAGGTAACGAGATCACAATCCAACGCATGACAGACGGTGAAGATGGTGACACTGCCGTTCTATTCGTTGGTATCTTCGTGGGTTGTGAGTACACAGACCCAACTTCAGGACAACTTCGCCAAGATTCGCTCTGGCCAACAGGAACTGTAGCATCAGACGCAATGGCGTATGTTGTCGCAGATCCAAACGTGTTGTTCGAAATCCAAGCAGATGGCTCAATCACTAACACTAAGGAAGTGTATGGCCGTAATGCTCCAATCGTGAACACTGCACCGAACGCTACGTTCAAGCAGTCTCGCATTGCATTGGACATCTCTGCTATCGGTACAACAACCACAGATATGCTCAAGATTGTTGACTATCGTGGTGGAGCAAAGGGTGACGAAATTGGATCAGATTATCCAGTATTCGTTTGTCGTTTCAACAATGTCGCGGCCTTCCATCAGTTGGCAACTAACGCGGCGCCAGCGGCTGTATAAGGAGCTAAGACATGGCTATTACACGCGCCCAGCTCCTGAAGGAGCTATTACCGGGTCTTAATGCATTGTTCGGTTTGGAGTACGGTAAGTACGAAAACGAGCATGCAGAGATCTATGAAACAGAAAACTCTGAGCGTTCATTCGAAGAAGAAGTGAAGCTCTCAGGCTTTGGCGCCGCGCCAGTTAAGCCTGAAGGCGGAGCAATCTCTTACGATTCAGCTCAGGAGAGCTTCGTTGCTCGTTACAACCACGAAACAGTGGGCATGGGTTTCTCTATCACTGAAGAAGCGATGGAAGACAACCTGTATGACTCTTTGTCAGCTCGTTACACCAAGGCACTTGCTCGTGCAATGGCGTACACAAAGCAGACAAAAGCGGCATCTTTGCTCAACACTGGTTTCGATACATTCCAGTCTGGTGACGGCGTGACTCTGTTCAACGCTTCACACCCAACTGTATCTGGCGGTACCAATGCGAACCGTCCATCAGTTGCGGCTGACTTGAACGAAACTTCACTTGAGCAAGCTGTGATCGATATCGCAGGTTATGTTGATGAGCGTGGTCTTTTGATCGCGGCCCGTCCTCGTAAGCTGATCGTTCCACCTGCATTGATGTTCGTTGCAACTCGTTTGCTCGAAACAGATCTGCGTGTTGGTACAGCAGATAACGATCTCAACGCTATCCGCTCTAACGGGTCAATCCCAGAAGGCTATCGTGTCAACCACTACTTGACTGACAACGATGCGTTCTTCTTGACTACAGATGTTCCTAACGGCATGAAGCACTTCGTGCGGACTGCAATGCAGACATCTATGGACGGTGATTTCGATACAGGAAACGTCCGCTATAAAGCTCGTGAGCGTTATAGCTTCGGCGTATCCGATCCACTCGGAATCTATGGCTCACCCGGAGCCGCATAATAGACTAGGGGCCTTCGGGCCCCTTTTCTTTTCCTGACAGAAAAGTGCAAATGCACATTCTGACACTTGCCACGACAGGAGATTCTCATGGCTAATACCACATTTTCAGGTCCAGTCCGGTCCGAAAGCACTTTCAAAACGATCAGCAAGAACACAACAACAGGTACAATCACTGAAGTATCAACTCTTGGTGGAGCTCCTGTTGAGCTAACTGATGCTGATGTTTCTCTCACAAACGCGGCGCATAGCGGAAGAGTTATCGTTGTTCCTGCTATCACTGCGAATCGTACAGTGACACTTCCATCGCCTGTTGCAGGCTCTACCTTTAAAATCATCTATGGTGGTGCGGCGACAGAAACAGAAAACCTAATCATTGATACGGGGTCTGATACAAACTTCTATATCGGTGGTGTCCAGCACCTCGACACAGATGCAGATAATGTTGCTGTTTACTCAAATGGTAGCTCCAACTCAATCCTTACTCTGGTAGATTTTGGTGTAATGGAAATCAATATCGTTGCAAAGGACTCCACCAATTGGTATGTGTGGGGCAACGTAATTTCAGCTACAGTCCCAACATTTACTGATCAGCCATAAGGAGTGAGTTATGTCTCAGTCTGATATTCAGTCGGTACACATTACCGCTGATACGACTGCGGCTGACCCAGATGGGGTTTGCCAATCGCAGACCCCTGCTGGCGGAGGTTCGCAGACATTAACGATTAATGGCGCCGAATCATCAGGAGGAGTTGCTACGTTTACTGCGGCCCGATTCATCACAATCACTTGTGCTGGCAATGATGCAGGGAGGACCTTCACCATTACCGGCACAGATGTTAATGGAAACGCTCAAACTGAAACAATCTCCGGGGAGGATATTGGGTCATCTACTGGAACAAAATACTTCCGTACAGTGACAGAGGTCGCCGTTGATGATGACACTGCAGGAGCAATTACAGTTGGGATGTCGAATGATGCTCTTGATGTTGTTTACAATGGCCGTATGCGTTTGCGTGGAGCTTTTATCGTAAACTCTGGAACAGCGGGAATTGTTTCTTTTACCGACGGAAGCGCAACAGGAACCAACAAGCTTAGTCTTGGAACGGTTGCAAGTGCTACGGCGGAGAGAGACGTTACTATCCCAGACAAGGGATTACTGTTCGACAACGGTGCATACATACCATATACAGCAGGGACAACCGTCTTTACTAACATGACGGCATTTTACGCATAATGGGCAATTCACTGACATCCGTGTCCCGAATGGGGACCACAGAAGACTTCGATCTACAGGTCTCCAGAGGACATATTCCGTTTCACGGTACGTTGTTCAAATACGGATACAACCCGCTGATCGTTAACGCGAATGAAACGATCTGGGATGTCGGTGGCCTTTATTCATACCCATCATCAGCGCTTACAATGACTGCAACATCAGCATCCGCAGGCACTGATGAGGACGTTGAAATTACCGTTGTAGGTCTAGATGCTGACTATAATGAAGTAACACAGACAAAGACGCTGAACTCATCAGGTGTTGCGGTTCTGGACACTGACTTATTAAGGGTTTACCGGGCTTATGTCAGCGGAAGCCAATCGCCTGTTGGTAACATAAACATCGCAAGTGACGGGACAACATATGCCCGAATCACTGCAGGCGAAAATCAAACGCTAATGGCTGTGTATACAGTGCCAGCAGGATACACACTGTATGTAACACAAGGTGTCGCAACGCATGGTACAGATACATCTGGCGCGTACATGACTGTTCGATTCAAGGTGCGCTCATACGGCGGCGTATTCAGAACAGCAACAAAGATTGATATTATTGGCGGCGAGATACTATTCCCGTACAAGTATCCGCTGAAGGTTACAGAGAAGTCTGATCTTGAAGTGCAGGCAATCTGTAGTAAGAACCAGAACAATGCTATAGCGGCTACGTTCGAAGGCATCTTGGTGAAAAACTAATGGCAGTTCCAGAGCGCGTCAAAAACAAGATGAAGGAGTTAGGCCTCAGTGGTGTCAATAAGCCAAAGAAAACTCCTAGCCATAAGACTAAGTCCCATGTCGTTATGGCTAAAGAAGGGGATACCTATAAGGTCGTCCGGTTCGGTCAACAAGGCGTCAAAGGTGCTGGCAAGGCTCCGAAGACTGCCAAAGATAAGGCCCGGAAGCGGTCTTATTACGCTAGGCACAATGCGCAAGGGAAGCCGTCGAGTAAACTATCGGCAAAATATTGGTCGCACAAGGTTAAGTGGTAATGGAACGATACCTCAAGGCACTGCAGGAACTGACTGGCGACACTGGTTTCAGTAGAGAGCCTGTCCGACGTTTCAGATCAGGCTCATACACTTCCGATGATGCATACGATACTCCAGACTCTATTGCAACAGAGGGTGATTCTTTCTATAGTCCAGAAACCGGAAGTGTAATTGAAGTTGTAATCAGTGACCCAGAGGATGAACCTACTGTCGGTGCCCCACAGGATGACCCTACTTCAGAAAGAGGCTCCGGAGGCGAAGGGTCAGATGGGACTGAAACGGTTTTCCCTGATCGCCCAAGTCTCCCTGAAGGATTTGATCGGGAAGCCTACCTGCAGGCCAACCCAGATGTAGCGGCGGCTGGAGTTGATCCAGCAAGACATTATTTAGAATATGGGCGAAACGAAGGAAGGTCGTTAGCTCCAGCTCCAGCTCCAGCCCCAGCCCCCCCAGCAGGGTTTGATGGTGCGGCGTATTTGAGAGCCAACCCAGATGTAGCGGCGGCAGGCCTTGACCCGCTTTATCACTATGAGACATATGGTAGAGCAGAGGGAAGAAGGTTGCGACCTGCGACACCTAGTGCTCCTTCGACGCCAAAGAAGCCAAAGACGCTAACTAAGAAAGACATTAACAGAACTCTTGATAAAGCAATTGATGATTTTAATGATCTAGTTGATGTTTTTAGTCCGGCAAAAAAATCCGTAACACTTTCTGACGGCACTGTAACCTCTGCTGATGGTTATAGCTCTGTTCAAGAATCAGCAATCGCCAATGCCGTTAACGCCTATCGGAGTAACCCGATGGTAGCAAGAAGCACAACGCTTGATCCAACAAAGCAAGAAAACATTGATCAACTTGTTACAAGACTTGAGAAGATGTCCATTGCCCAGATCGAGAACTTTACTACTCAAATGGGCGGCACTGTTAATACAAAGGCGGCACCATATAGCTTTGCAGAGCCCGCTACAGAGGATGATGAAGTTGTTGCTTTTGGCTCCAAATCCTTTGACGATGAAAATAGAGAGCTTTTCGATCAGTCAAAAGAAGAGCCCGAAGCACCATCCGTAGCGGCAACTCTAACCCCAAAAGGGGTCGGTTTAGGAATGCCGATAACAGAGCTAACCGAAGGAGCTGATTACTCTATCGGCGATGATGGAAATATGACTCTGTATGAAAGCGGTGCAGAGAAGGTGCAGGCGTACAACGATGCCTTGAAAGGCAAGGATAACAAGTACGGCATCACTCAGGACGAGGCGCTTTCAATACAGCGACAAGGCGACATTATGGGTCTACCTACTGTTCAGGTTAACCTAAAAAGCTCGACATTCTCTTTCGTTCCCGGCAAATCAGCCGCTGAGGATGAAGGCGCAAAGGGTTCGACAGATCAGAAAGAGGGAACCCCGGAGGACACATCATCCGGATCACTTAGGGGCGGTAGCGGCAGGATCGGCGAGTCAACAAAGAAGATACCGGGAGTGGACACCGGCGATAAAAGCATATATGACAACAAAGTAGCCGAGCCAATGAGGCCACCAGAGGACCCAGATTGGTTTGCTCCGGAGTATTCTGAAGATCCTAATGCGACAATCCCATCGACTCCAGAGGAGCAAGATCCGTCAGGACTTGGCATTCCGGAAGACCCGGGTGGCATTGGTATTATACCGGGGCAACCTAGCATAATTGGTCCGGGTGGCGATGACTTAATAGGGTTTGAGTATGACTACCCAGAATACCCGCCATCAGACGATGTCCCTGAAGACCGGGGTAGCCCAATAACACCTCCATCAACAGAACCGGGAAAAGGCCCCGGAGAAGGTGATGAGGGTGTTGGTCCGGGTGGTGGAGGCCCTGATGGCCCCGGAGAAGGTCCCGGAGTAGGCCCCGGAATCCAAAGCCCTTCTACAGGAGTACAAGATAGTGGTGGAGATGCAGTTCAGACTGCTCCCGTTGATAATGTAGATCTACCGTATGACTTTGGTGAATCATTAACATATGATCCGGGTCTCAACCTTCAGTACAGAACGCCTCAAGTAGATCGAGCTTATGACTTTATGCGCGACTTTGGGCGCTATACCTTGTCTGAGGGTATTGCTGATGATTACGCCAGAAAAGCTGAAACATCCAAGATGAGTCTCCCGTATACTCCAGAGTATATGGAGCCAATATCCATGATGGATGAGGCGAGACAGGCGGAACTTCTTCCTTTAATTGGACAGCGTTTTGAACCGGGTCTTGGTGAATTTGATTATAACTTAACAAAAGACCCACTAGAATCAGCTCAAGAAATTATCGACGCTCTTGAGGCGGAAGAAAAGGCTAAAGCTTTTACCTTCGAAGATCTTTTGCCACCTGATTACAACGATCTTGATAGCTGGCTTGATTTTTACAGGAATCAAGGTGTTTCCTCAGGCGCCTCATCTCCTGCCGGGTCAATAACTAATGATTAGCCGTTCTAGTATTTCTAAACAGCTTACAGGTGACCGCATGAGCAGAACAGCAAAGTCGAACTATGGACGGTTCGCCTCAACCGGCACGGATGCCGGTGACTTAAATTTAATACGTCAAGCCCGAAATATTGATGATGGACCATCAGAAATGAAGAAGGGTGGCAAGGTAAAAAAGAAGAAGAGTCGTGTCAATGAAGCCGGTAATTATACCAAACCCGCACTGCGAAAGCGCTTATTTAACGAGATCAAAGCTGGCGGAAAGGGTGGAAAGCCGGGTCAGTGGAGTGCAAGAAAAGCACAGATGCTCGCTCAACGATACAAGAAGGCAGGCGGAGGCTACCGCGACTAATGCCACTCAAGAAGCCTCAAAAGTCCTTGAAGAAGTGGACCAAACAAAAGTGGCGCACGAAATCAGGAAAGCCTTCGACGCAAGGACCCAAGGCCACTGGGGAGCGCTATCTGCCATCCAAGGCTATCAAAGCGCTTTCGGACAAAGAGTATGCCGCTACTACGAGAAAGAAGCGAGCGGATACCAAGAAAGGAAAACAACACTCTGCACAGCCTAAGAAGGTTGCAAAGAAGACCGCTAGACATAGGAAGAAGTAATGGCAGTAGTTACACCAGACCTACCAGAGATCTTTGAAGAAGCGTTTGAACGCGCCGGTCTCGAGATGCGTACTGGTTACGATCTGAAGACTGCGCGAAGATCATTGAACCTACTGACACTTGAGTGGCAAAATCGTGGGCTAAACCTATGGACAATCGAGCCCGGAACAATTAGCCTGACTCCGGGGACTGCCACATACACAATGCCATCAGACACTATCGATGTTATCGAGATGGCACTGCGTACAGGGACAGGCGTTAATCAGATAGACACAAACATCGAGCGAATCAGTGTATCGACTTATTCTCAGCAATCTAACAAGAACACTACCGGAAGACCCACTCAAGCGTTCATTCGCCGTTTGGCAACGGAAACAACTGTTACGCTGTGGCCTGTGCCGGATTCAACTGACACTTATACTTTGTCGCATTACTATCTCCGTGGCATTGAAAGCATTAGTTCGGGCGTTACAGGGACGGCTGACGTACCTCCGAGATTCGTTCCATGTATGGTTGCAGGGCTTGCCTACTACATTGCGATGAAGAGACCAGAGGTGAATGACCGAGTTCAGCCTCTGAAGCAAGAGTATGAGTTTCAGTTCGAGCTTGCCGCAGGTGAAGACCGAGACAGCTCAAGCATTAAGTTCGTTCCATTCAATACATTCTATGGAGCGGGCGGCTAATGTACGCGAAAGCAAAACATGCTTATGGATTCTGCGACAAGACAGGGTTCAGATATCCACTCAAAGATCTGGTGGTAGAGATTAAGGACGGCACCCCAACAGGATTTCGTGTTGGCAAGGATGTCGTGGATCCAGATCACCCGCAAAACTTTTTAGGTCGAATCAAGGTTAACGATCCTCAGTCACTGAAGAACCCGCGTCCTGATCGATTTACAGAATCGTATACATTCAAGTACCCAAGCTTGGATGAAGCGACACTAGATCCTTTTGGTTCGCCCGAACCACTTAGGGGGCAAGTAGGAAACGTCACAGTCAATGTATGAGGTGAATGATGGCAAAGATGCCTATGAAGAAAGACCCCAAGACGGGGAAGAGTGTTCCGGCGTTCGCGATGGACGGGAAGGGGTCAGGCGACCTCAAGAAAGCCAAAGCAGGCGGAGCAATGAAGAGCACCAAGGGATACTCCAAAGGCGGAGTTATGAAGAAGAAAGCTGGTGGCGCGATGAGTCCTGTTAAGAAGATGAACCAAGGTTCACGCAGACCCGCACCAACAGAAGAGCCGAAGTACAAGGACCCGCTTCTTCAGGCGCTAGAGGAAGAGCGACGCATCAAAGAAGCCAATGAGAAAAAGACCGAAAAGAAAAAAGCTGGCGGACAGATGAAGAGCACCAAGGGCTACTCAAAAGGTGGCGCCATGAAGAAGACCAAGGGTTATTCGAAAGGCGGTGCCATGAAAAAGACAAAAGGTTATTCTGCTGGTGGCAAGATGAAGACAACTAAGGGATACTCTCAGGGTGGTGTTGCACGCGGCATGGGCGCGGCAACAAAAGGAGGACGATTCACCCGAGGTGCTTAATGCCTTATTTAGTTTCAAACTGTCCCAGCTTCAAATGCTGGGTACGCCGAGAGTTTACCTGTAATCACCAGCGCTATCACGGGGAGTTTATCCACGCGATAGCGTTTGCAGTTAACACAATGCCTGACCGCTCTCTGAGCTTTCAGGTTGTATTCACTGGATGCGAAACCGATCTAGAGGACGGTCCGGATGAAAACGTACATGGAGGTGCGATGTGGGCAAGGATGCCCATCCAAGCACTGGTCGCAGACATCCCGCTAGAGGAGTGGCCAGACCGCATGGAGGACCATATCGCACAGCCTTGGGACTGCATGTCCCGTCACCATGACACAGTTGTTTTTAACAGAGTTAGTTCCAGTCCGTGGTTGGCTAAAGTAAATCACGAGTTCTTCGGAGCCCGATACATGTTTACAGTTGACTACACAGACCACGAAATTGCTGACTCACCTGACCAACACAAACAATCCCATGTCCTCTACCTTACTGAAGGTCCTTGGACTGGTAATATCGTTGCACTGCCCAACAATCGCGTCAGAGCAACGAGCCCTGCCCTGTGGCGCACAGGCGAAGGGGCACCTGACTTCACGCCAAGTCAGTACACACATTCCGCTGAGGGGCACCCAAGTTACTTGGATCCCGAAATAACATTTGACAATTTGTACATGGATAGCGAATGACTTACGCAGAGCTCAAACAACAGATACAGGATTACTGTGAGAACAGTGAGACTACTTTTGTTAGCAACTTAGGTAATTTCATTGAGAGCGCGGAAGAGCGGATCTTTAAAAATGTTCAATTGAACTTTTTCCGCCGGAACCAAACAGGGACGCTAACGTCTTCTAATCCATACCTGAATTGCCCGAGCGATTTCTTGGCGCCTTACTCTCTAAGCTTTACCTCAGGCACAACAAAGACTTTCCTGTTATATAAGGACGTTAATTTCCTGCAAGAGGCGTATCCAGACACATCCACAACAGGGTCGCCTAAGTACTATGCATTTTTTGACATCAGCAACTTCCTGATATCCCCAACACCAGACTCAGGTTACACCGTTGAACTTCATTACTACTATAGGCCTGCTAGTTTGACAGTCCAAGGAGATAGCGGAACAACATGGCTCAGCACTAATGCTTCACAGTCTTTACTGTATGGCGCTCTTATTGAAGCGTACACATTTATGAAAGGCGAGACCGACGTAATCACAAACTACATCAATCAGTTCAACGCATCGTTAGAAAGATTGAAGAACTTTGGTGAGGCTGTTGAGGACACTGATGCATACAGGACAGGCTTAATTATTAGGCAGAAGACATAATGGAGCTTAATTTACAGGTGCCCGAAACACCCTTCGTGAAGGTGTATACAACAGACAACAGGGGCTTTACCCCAGAAGAAATCGCAGAGCGATGTGCAGACAAGCTGATCAGTATTTCTGACACAGCGGACCCTGTCTTGCAACAGCAAGCCAGAGCATACCGCGAAGCAATGGTGAAGGTTATTTCCTTCTACATGAAAGAGGCCATCCAGTCCGACAGGACAACCATATATAATGCTCTTATGGAAGCAGGCCAATCAAAACTTGCCAATGCAGTAAGGAGTTTATGACATGGCAATTACTCAAGCGATGTGCACATCTTTCAAGCAGGAGTTGCTGGAAGGGAAGCACAACTTCCGCTCAGGTGGACACACGTTCAATCTGGCACTGTTTACGTCCTCAGCAACGCTGGGTGCGGCAACAACAGATTACTCAACATCAAACGAGGTTTCTGGAACTGGATACAGCGCTGGCGGATCCGCATTAACAAATGTTTCTCCAACAACATCAGGTACCACAGCGTTCACAGATTTTGCTGATTTGACATTCTCAGCGGCAACAATCACTGCGAACGGCGCTTTGATTTACAACACCACAACAGAAGGCGGGTCAGGAACAACAGACTCTGTTATCGTTCTTGCCTTCGGTGGT
>Ga0222719_10000299_pt1 | contig 49717 bp, 63 predicted proteins | sample C33_34DmetaG_FD_165039 | JGI IMG/M metagenome (GOLD analysis project Ga0222719, IMG submission 165039) | Estuarine water microbial communities from San Francisco Bay, California, United States - C33_34D | ecosystem: Environmental > Aquatic > Marine > Unclassified | place: USA: California...
GCTAGGCTTTAATAAATCTGACTCTAGAGATGGTCTTTCGTTGTAATTTAATGAACCGTATACCTCGTCTGTACCAATCTGTATAAACCTCGTACCATTGAATTGATTGAGTAGATTATGAGTACCGACAACATTAGACATTACAAAATCATTACCCTCTTCAATGCTCCTATCAACATGAGATTGCGCTGCGAAGTTGATTATATAATCATATTCTTCCACAAGCACACAATCTACAATACTGTCCTGAATAATGTCAAGATGGTTAGTTGAGTCCTCGGCCTTGTCAATTAATAGATCCTCTGTCTTATTACTAACACAATAGTCTTTGATATCTATAATGTCAATTATACAGTCATTGCATTTATCGAGTAGTAACTCAGTGAAATGAGAGCCAATGAACCCAAGGCCTCCTGTTACAAGAATTTTTTTATTTTCAATCATTTGGTGTCTGCAGAGCTTTAATAATTGATGACTCTTCTGTGGGTATTATAAACCCTGTTGTTTTCATTGCGTATGACGGGTCTAACACGCAGTTTGATCTTTTGCATGATGTACTCTTATATAGTTCATCTAAATCAATCCAATTCCAATTAGGGTTCCATAGATTGAAATCATCGAGTATATCTACAATCTGTTTTGTATTAAGTGGTTCTGGGTTGACAATATTATAATTACCAGGTGGAAATCCACCGGTATAACTATCTCTATCAAGAAAGTTTACAATGAAATTAAGTAAATCATTAACAACAGTCTTAGAATTAGTGAAATTAATTAAGTTATTATATTTGAGAATTTTTGTTAAGTAATTCTTAGATTCAGAAATATTACCGGTAACTGGCATTCTAATACGAAAATTAAAGGCATTAGTATAATTTCTAAGTGCCAACTCACATGCATGTTTTGTCTTGCTATACCAACTTGCATCTGGATTAGTAAGACCGTAATTAGGTTCATCTTCTTCTTTGTATTCTTTCTCATACCCATCAAACACGCAACCAGAACTAATATTGATAAAACGCGCGCTATAATCTGCACAAAGGTTAGCAATTATAGTAGGTACTGTTACATTAAGGTGAAAAGTGTCAGCTTTATTTGCTTCACATCCATCAACATTTGGTGTACCTGTATAACCTACGCAATTAATTACATAGTTAGGTAAAAAATCACCAAATGCTGACTGCAATGAATTGTTAAAAGAAGCAGGATGAAAATATTTTAACCCGCTAATTTGCAGACATGTAAAATTTTTATTTGTTTTTAAATGAGATATAAGCTTAGAGCCTATAAACCCATTACCGATAATTAATATTTTACTGTTCATCCCCGTCGTTTTTTTGTTCTTTATCACTAGGCTGAAATTTCATATGTCCGAACCTATTAACAAGACATTCTATAGAATCAAAATCTTGCTCAGTTTTCCCGTTAACAATAAGAACGCTATCCCCGTTATTATCGTATCCTATAACGAAATATGCTTTGAGATATTCTCCTATATAGTTTTGTAAGATATCTAACCCAGCAGTATTATTTTTTTCTACTGCGTTGAGTATATCATTAAAATCAGATTTGTTGGCCATTTTCAGTTGGGTTTATTTTTCGTTCAATAAGGTGAGTGACTATAACTTCCATACTATCTGTTTTCAGTTGAAAATTCTTCGGAAAGTAATTTCCACCATCATTAAATTCAAACATTAAATCATTATTAAAATCTTTATTAAAGAAGCAAGTAACAAAGACAGATTCAGAACCGGGGTTAATTATTATAGTCCACCTTCTTGGATCTGATGGACCGTAATCATTGAATATTCTAAAAGAGTAATAACCACTGTCTCGTATTCTTTTAAGAAAATACCCGCAGGTTGTAACTTTATTCTTCATTAACTCTTATGACTCGATACTACATAATTTAAAGTAGCTTTATCAACATCACATCTAATATTAACCACTTTATATTTGCTATTAATATATACATCTGCAATCTCGAAATTCAACGCGTTTAACATTCGGAATAGCTCCAAATTAACTATAATAGAATCTTTAGCTACCTGTTCCCCGCTAAACTTATTACTTATAATAGTAGTAAAAATATCCGTGTTCTGTAGTTTCTTATCGCATAGATCCCCGAACACTACACTATCTTCAGTATATAGATACAGCTTACTAGACTCCGTTAAGAGAGGTAATGTCTTGAGAATCCTCTTAAGATCGTCTTTACATATAGTAAATTTAGTATTATAGGACTCCTGTAATTGCTGAAGCTGATTAAATGCATGATCATTACTTTTCTTAATACTTCTATCAAAAAGAAAATACTTAAACTTAAAGTTTTTATTCTTGTACTTAATATAATTATTTTCAATATTAAGACCAATCTCATCACCATCAGAACATTGTAGGGCTTTTATTAGTTTATTGGCATCAGGTAATACAAAATTATCTAAATCAGACTCAGTAACGCTGCAGATATATTTAGTGAATAGAAATACATCTGAGCCTCTGTCAACAAAGCAAGTAAGTTCATTATCCCCAACCTTAATATCGGGAGTATTGTCTATCTTACTTATAGGAGATAAGAACGCGCGAATAAAATTACTCTTGTTCGGAATTAGAATTTTCATTTAGCTTTATTCTAATAATAACTTCTTTCGCATTTTTTACAACTCTCTTTTCAATAAGATTAAAAAATCTATCAATTTTCTTTTCTACACTTGTCAATCGGTCAATAAACTCCTTTGTAACCTTCTCGTCTACTAAAGGCTGCGCAACTGGTTGTTGTACTGGAGCTACATGATTAACCGGTACTGGTTGTTGCTGTACTGGTTGCTGTACTGGCTGTTGTGTTGGTTGATAAATTGTTTTATCCATTGGTACTGGATTCATCGTACTAGAAGGTTGCACAATCGCTTTATTAACCCTGTTTGCATCAGCATTTAACTGATGAATAAGTTGTTTTACTGGATCCATAATTTTTAAAAATGGCCTAGCTATTACACTAGGCCATACTTTATTTATATTTTTGAGTTTAGAGATCCATAGACGCAAGAATGTCTTTGACTTTATCATCATCATCTTCGTATTTTACATCATCGTCATCATCCTCTTCTACTTTAGTTACTTTAGTAGAAACAGATTTGACAACTGGATCCGGCTCTGAAGTACCTTCCTCAACGTCTTCAGGGTCGCTACAGAAGAAATGCTCATTAAGCATATCTTTGAGATCATCATAGCTCTTGACTGGAAATACATTCTCAAGATCATAGATGTTCTTGTATATAGCATTAATAGACTCTTCGTCTACTAGTCCTGGGATCTTCTGAGGAGACGCGAATCGAGAACTAACATAAGTAGAATAACCACCCTGTTCCTCGACTTTCACTTTCAGACTACACCCATCAGCAGATAGATCAAAAACCCTAGAACCGAATTCATCAGAATCTTCACCCTCAATAGCTGCCATAATAATCTTATGCAATTGCTTTCCAAAGCGTAAGAGTTTATTCTTACCATTATTCTCACCATCAGTAGGGTCATTTACTACATATACATTCATGAGCCAATTCTCTCTTCTTGTAAGAAGTCGTGCATCCTCTTTTTCTTGCTCATTACCATGCTTGCTAAGTTTAAACTTAGCTTCACTGATAGGGTCTCTCTCATCCCATGTACTAGGGCTAATCGCGCTAATATATTGACCAGTAGCAAGACTATTCCAACCGTGGAAATAGTAATGGAACAAGGTCTTCGAGGGATTTTCTACATTAGGTAGAAGCCTCAGGGTATATGTATTACCTGGTTTCAAACGAAGGATATTACCAAAGTTTGAGGTTTGACCGGTAGTTGTTTTCATCGCCTCGCTAATTTTAGCGAACATTTCTTGATTATATGCTGACATAATTTATCTTAGTATTTTATTTAGTTTATTTTTTATGTTTATATTTAATGTCTTGAGCTTCGATTGATAATACCTTGCTCTCAACGTTTCAATAGTATTATAGAAGTCATTCTCAATAAAGTCAACTTCTTCTTTAGGGATTCTTTTTATTATCTTGCTGTAATCCCTAGCAGCAAGTATATTGAAATAAGTAATTTTTCTCTCACTTAAATCAACTAAAAATTCAGGGTAGTAAGATTTTAGATTAAAATAGTCATCTATAGAAGTAAATTTATGTTTCTTACATTTATCGAAAATATTTTTCCAACCAACCTTCACTGCATTAACGATTACTGTATTATCAGGGTCGGTAAACATTAACTTTGTATACCATAAGTAATATGCTTTTATACCTTTAAAGGATGAAAAGAATTTAAGTTCATAAAAACTATTATCATCCCATAATTTATACGGCGCATTGAAATAATCTTCTATATCTATATTTTTAGTAGTTAGTATATTTTCAATCTTACAGATTTTCTTTTTATCTACTTCATCAAAGTCCGAGAAGTCTTTTCTCGGTCTCCAGGGTTTACCTTTATTTGCTCTTGAAGATTTAAGATGTGTATTGTAGATTACTTGCTGTGGGTAGCTCAGACTCATTTTCTGTACTTATCGTATGTTTTGAAAAACTTTGTTATATATTTACTTTTATACAAAAACGGGTCATATTGCAAGAATATTTTTACCAGCTCAAATTCATTTTCTACTTCTAGAATATTTAGAAAAATCCATTTATATTGTTTCTCTTTTAAAGTTAGTAATAACACATTAGCGAGATTCATCTTTTTGTTTTCACAAATAGACACATAAGAGCATAAACACAAAAACTTATGATCACTATCTTTCTTCTCAAGTATTGTATACGGATCTGTCATAGAGGTTGAAAATCTTTACTTAATATTTTTATAGTGTCGTTAAGTACTCCTCCTGCAGCATTCTTGTGACCACCTCCATCACATAAGTTTGCGGCTAACTTACCTAGGTCGATATCTACTTCATTCTGTTTCCTAAAGTACACTCTTTTATTTCCAGAGTTTATAAGCATAACTATATGGCATTGTTTATTATCGTTCAGTATATTATGCGCTACGTCATTTACATACTTATCAACAAAACCACTAATAAATGTATAACTACTACCCTTCAACTCTATATCTGCAGTATACAATCTTAGATCATTATAATATTTTTTAAATTTTCTCCTATACGCTCTGAGTAGATTTTTTTCTTGAGATGTAAAACCATCAAACCCCTCTTTGAATCTCTCCGCAAAAAATTGAAGTCTATTGGAATTGAAATACCAAAATAAAATATTAAGATTATAACTATCTGGAAATTTTAAGGTATAACTATCGTAATCGTCAATTAAGGATAATAATTTAATTTGAGGTACACTTAATTTAGTTTCACTTTGCTTAAACTGATTATAAAGTAATTTACTACAAGAAGTAGTTACAACTATATTTGTTTGAGCTTGTTTGTATTCTTGTTTATGAGTCTCGTGATGGTCAACAATAACTACATTTGGTCTATCAATTAAATCAGCAATATCTGTTGTATCGAGATCGAAGAAGTATATGCGCTTATAACTTTCAAAACTATTATTATTAAGCCAGCTGAGAAGTTTTTCTCTCAAGTTACTAACTTTAAGAGGTATAACCTCAGTATCTTGATCAGGAAAAAACCACTTGTATGTTAGGTAACATCCAGCCCCATCAAGATCAAAATCTGTGAAAACGATATAACGATCCATGTACTTATATTTATCCCTTTTCCCCGTATTCTCCAGCAGATAGCTCTATGTCACCTACCTCGTCATTCTCATTTAATGCATCATCTTCAAAGACAGTCATTGTTCTGTAATTCATTCCAAGTCTAGTAACTCCGTGATTACTACCAAAACGATTCTTCATTATATTTACATGTATTGCATTATCTTCTTTATCTTGATCCGTACGAAATAAACCAACAACTGCGTCTGCTGTAGCACCTGTACCGTAACTCTCACTCACTGATGACATCCCAGGTCCTCGTTGATCATATACTTGAGCTTGAGAAGAAGAACCAGCTCCACTATAACCAGTACGATTAAGCTGAGTAGCAGTAATAACAGGACATTGAAATTCATATGATAATGCTCTCAACTGCTCGCTGATATTTTTTATTTTCTCGTAAGAGTTATTGCCATCAGATGTTAATAGATTCAAGTAATCTACAACAATCGCATCAGGTTTAAATTTCTTAGTAGATATAATTTGTTTAGTATACGTCTTGAGAATTGCAGGAGTTATACTATTAGGTGGGTATTCCTTCACGATGAGACCAGCATCAGGTCTCATCATTTTAAATCTCATAGCACCGTCTCTAATTCCCTCAACATTATCTTTCAATGTATTATTATCAAGTTGAGAAATAGTAGATGTAATTCTAATATTATACATTTGCTCAGACATCTCTAAACTAAACAAAATAACTTTCTTATTTTGCTTCATAATATTAACTGCCATATTATGTAAGAATATAGACTTACCTACATTAGTTTCACCAGCGAAGATATACATTGACCTACCTTCTTGTTGAAAACCACCACCTAATAATTCATCTAACCATTCAATACCAGTACTAAGGTGATTAGTTTCAGTAAGGAGATTATCAATATGAGTTTCAAGCTCGTCGAAGTAATTATGACCCTCGCTGCTTCTTAAACTATAGCCAATAATTTTCTCTACATTATTATAAAAGGAAACTAAATCTTCTTTATCAGTTACTGAATCCCATTTCTCTGCTATTTGAAGTAAAGTATTTTGAAAGCCTTGAAGCTTTAAGAACCTCTCTGTATGATCTAAAAGAGTATTATAATCTATCTCTTCAGTTATATTATCAGAATTATTCTTTACTATTGAATAGGCTTCTTTGAGCTTATCACTATTGAGAAATACAAGTAATTCAGTAGAAGTTGGTTTCCTATTAAACTTAGAAAAATATTTCTGAAGAAGCTCTACTATACGTTTATTATGCTTATTAGAGAATAAATCAGTTTTTAAGTAAGGTATTGTAATAGAGAGGAACTGCTCATTTTCCAAGCAGTTCTTCATTACTAATTTTTCTATAAACTCAAAATCTTCTTTAAGTAAGTTATTCTCTGGCATATCTTTTTAGTTCGTTGTAGAAATATTCTTCTGAATCTCGATACTCTTTTGTAAAATCTCTCAAACCCGGAGAGTTATGTATTACATGTATCGGTACTGTACCTAGTATAAGACCTGCCTGAAAACAATCAACAGAGAACTTTAAGTCATAATGATGAAACCCCTTTATCTTCTCATCGAATTTAATATTTTTTTCAATAAGAGTTTTAGGTTGGAAAGCTAGAAAAAGCCCATCAAGAAGGACAGTTTCTTTACCTATATGACCAAATACTGAAGGTATGTATTTATTTTTTGTGCCGTGACTTACAACTCCAGATTGAGTTTCTCGGGCTGTCATTAAATGCCATAGAAGAGGTTTTTGTATTTTTAAGTTCGACCCACCAGCAAGACCGCATATGTCAAACTTATCATACCGGAAGCCATCATATATTTTTTCTACGAAATTACAACTATCTATGTATATATCATCATGAGCAAAAATTACACAATCCCATTCATTAGTTATATACTGATTGTATACCTCACACAATCCTTTTTTATTATTCTCATGAATAATAAACTTACCTGTGTATGACTGGTCTTTTAAACTTTCATATAGTAAAGTTTGATCATACTTCGTTTTAGTGGTGGTACTTACAACTAAAACTTTATCAGGATCATATGAAAAATCCGTTGTTTGTTCTAAACGTCTCAATTGGCTCATATTTTAATTTAGTAAAGTTAAATCTATATATTACTCCCTCTTCAAGAAGTTGCCAGTTTTTTATAGGCTTAGAACTTAGATTCCTATCATCAGTATAAATAGTACTACCAGATCTAAAAACAAATAATTCAGAGGTATTAGAATCATATAACCAACATCCAAAAGTTCCCTCTAACTCCTGTAACGCAGCTTTGAGTCCTATCTTATCAACCATAGGTAGAATAATACTACTATCAACTTCATTAACAGTATCCTCTGGTAGGTGTTTATTATATTTTGTTTTTAGTTTCTCAAAATTACTCAATACACCATTGTGAGCTAGGTACATACCTTTATACTCAAAAGGGTGAGTTGTTTCTTTAGAGAATTCTCTCTTTGTAGAAGTTGGGGACTGAAGATGACCTAAATAAAAGACTGTGTCATCTTCAAATTTTAAATCCCTTTCAAAGTCAGTATCCTTAACTACCTTAACTTTATTGTTTATGCAAAACTTAATCACACCATAAGCAAAATTACCACGCTCTTGGTTTTGCTTAAATAAGTGTTTGAAAGCCTCTTTATACGGTGATCCAATTATTCCACACATAATATATTACCATGGTATATCATTACGCTCATATAGCAAGGGGTCCTTGATTCCTGCATCTAAAAATCCTTTTATACGAGAACTACAAGCAGTACAGTAACCACATGCCTTACGCTTACCTTCATAACAAGTCCATGTCTTACTATAATCGACATCTAACTCAGCACCCATGAGAATTATCTCTCTCTTAGTTTTATCTATTAAAGGTGCTTCTATATTGATTTTATTCTTCCTATTGAGAGCAACAAGATTATTAATACTATCTAAGAATTCAATACTACCATCCCAGTAACCCGCTTGGCTATCAATTAGCGCAGCACCGTGATATACGGTACTAGCTTCCATACTCTCAGCATAAGCGCACGCAATAGACAGCATCATTTGATTTCTAAAGGGTACGTAATTCACTGTTTGAGCATCCCCGAGAACATCCTTAGTTTTAGCAACATCGATATTATCATTAGTTAAAGATGAACTACCAGCAATATCTCTAAAGAAAGAAAGATTTACCCTCTTAAAATCATCTCCAGATTGACGTTTTGCACATATCAATTCCTTAATATGTCTTTGACTATAATCAAAGGTTATAGGAAATACTTGCGTATGCTTAGAACGCGCATACGCAAGTATTACACTACTGTCTATACCTCCACTTACTGGAACAATTGCTTTACCCTTCTTCATCTTCTTTGATTATATCACCAATAGCAGTTTCGTTCAACTCTTTACCATAGCGATACTTATCTTTAATAGATGTTTCAAGCCGTTCGAGAATAGTTTTCCACAACTCTTCATCCTTACGCCAGTTCTTGTAATAACCTAGTTTGTTACCATCCATAACAAATGTAGCTCCAGTTTGCTCAATAACCCCATGCGACACTGCAACATCTCTCAAACCAGAATATTTATCAAGACCTGTTTTGAAGTTAAGATAAACTTCAGCCTGCAAAAAAGCAGGAACAAATCGGTTCTTAACAGTCAACATACGAAGAGTAACCCCACTGTAGTTTCTCGACTCAGTTAATGCTACATCTTTTTCATTATTTGAATCAGTCTTTTCTTTCTTCGCGGCCATCTGGACAAGAACAGATGCCATATAGATAGGACCAGACCCACCAGCTTGAGTTTTAACTAAGGTAGGATGTAGTGCACCTGGATCTGCATATGTATGATTACTTGCTATAACAGTGGTGCCTGTTATAGCAGCTTTATATGTAATCATTCTCATCATGGATTTAAGCTGTTTAGCTCTAAGACCCATATCCATAGCACCCTTCCCTTGTTCTGCGTCTCTGAGTTCTTTTTCTGATGCAAGATTACCTAAAGAATCGATAGATATAATAAACTTACCATGTAGTTCTGGTTCTGCTTCTACTTGATCAAGGAATGTCATAATCTGATTACGACATGCTTCTACAGTATCTACTGGTACATACTTAGCTTGCGAACTATCGAGTCCGACACCCTCAGCACTTGATGTATCAACTGCAACCTCAGTATCAAAGATAATAGGAATCATTCCCATCTTTTGAGCATTGCCAAGAATCTTATTAAGAATAAAAGTCTTACCACAGCCAGATTCCCCACTAAAGATAATAAGACGACCTTTAGGTACACCACCGTAGAGGGACCCAGAGATAATGCTATTTAAAGCTAGACACCCCGTATCAATCCACTCCGTGACATTACTTAATGTATTGTCTTCGAGTGTAGTCGCATTACTATTTATCTTCTGTAAGCTCGCAAAAGCTTTATTGGCAAGTTTATTTATATCCATAATTAATCTTCAAATAATTTAATATCTGGAGTAGTATCTGTTTCTTTGGTCTCTTTAATATTAATCTTAGTGAAGTAGTGTTTAGTAATACTTTCAGTAAGATTTACTTCAATTACTGATACATTATTTTTATTAATATTAAACACACATTGTTTGGAACCATCTTCCCCTGGAACAATAAACTCACCGAAGAAAAGAGGAATAACATCGACTTTCATCTGTCCTGATTCATTAGGCGTAACCATAATCATTGCAGGGTCTTTGAGTTTTAAAGTAGTATCAGTTTCTTCTAATACTTCTCCAAAACAAGTCCTTCCAATACCGTCATTATAAACAACAATTTTATATTCGTCGTACATAAAAATATAATAGTATACTTATTTTAGTTATCAACGGCTAATACTAAAAAAGTCAAATAAATCTGTTTGATATGCTTCTCCTGGTTTGTATGGCTTCCACTTTACTGATTCATAGAAACGTTCTATAACTTTAAAAATAGTCTTTTCAAACATCTTTTCATGATCAATTAGGAACAAGTGCTTAAACTCTTCAGGTAAATTATATTTAAACGCTAAGCTATTACAACCATACTTATTTGGTTGTTGTACATAAAAGTAACGTACTTTATCCCCGGAACCTATTTTCTCATGTATACCAGTAAGATTAAACTCTTCTAGTAATTCATTATAAAAGATAGAAGACTTAACGTGTATAGGGGTACCTTTACCTATAGAAAATGAATTAGCTTTGATTGCATATTTATCGTAATCTTTAATACCCATAACAAAAGCAATATCTTCAATAGGTAAGCTAGAATATAAATTATATACCTTTTCAAACATTTCATTCGTCTTAGACTCATCCCCAGTCATAATCATATTCTCGATTATACCCTTCACATGCGGCTTAACAGGATCTGGCATTGTCGTACGAACAACTTCTACCCCAGTATATTTGAATGTATTGCATGGGTCTCCTTCGTCATCTAGTTTATGAAGTACATACCTTTTCTTTTGCAAAAACATCCCTTTATCGCAAATAGACTCTCTCTTAAATACAAACTCAGGTCTTATAGTATTAAGAGATTTTCTTGCCCATTGCTCTATATGTACATTTAGATAATCTTCTATATCTTGTACTAAATCATAAACCTCAGGCTTAACTACAATATTATTAGTAGCAGGGGAATGAGCTTCTATGTACAACGGAATATTTAAATGTTTGAGCAACGGGGTTATAGTTACATAACTGGAATCAGTATCATTATATAAAACAGGATTATCTTTGTTAAGATCTTCTTCTGTTAGGTCAGTATTTTCTGTAATATAGTTCCGTAAGATTACATTACTTTGTTTAATAACTTCTTGACCAGTAAGAGTAATTGATCGTGCAATATCACCATCCCCCATTTGCGAATGTTTATTACCAAAATAACCATATATACGATTAATAAGAATCTTTAAAGTTAATTGATAAATATGAGCTTGATTAATCTTAACTGGAAGTTCTTGTAGCCTCTTTTCAGCTATCTCTTTCTCTTTTTTATCAGTAATATTATCTACTGTATTTTTGAGATTGGTCAGCTCTTTCTTTAACTTGTACATGAGCTGTTTTTTCTCTTTTCTGATATTGTAGAAATGTTTAGATATTGCAGGAAAGATACCAATAGGTTCTTGAAAGAAGAGTTTGCGAGCTTTTGTTATAGCTATTTTATTCTTTTGAGCCCATTTAATAAAATTGGGTTTCGTAAATTTAAAATCCTCATTATTTACAGATTTAACATGCACATGAGTATCATCAGTAAATGTAATAGCTCCAAACTTAGTCTCAGGACTTAGATTCAAAGTAATCATTGTAGAAGGATATAGTGAGTTAGCATCGAAAGAGATTATATTCTCCTTAAATCCTCTTTGTGGTTCCCCTACATATGCCCCCTCATATTTTTCAGAACGAGAAGTATCCTTAATAAATGTAGGTATAACCCGCGGGTCATCTCCTTTACGTGCTTGTATAATCGCGCGACCGTTTACTGTACTGATAGTACCAAGCGCAGCGTTGAAGGGAGTTAATCCAACATAAGATAACATCCTTACTAGGCCTAGGAATTGAAGCTTCTCATCTAATTTAGCAAGAAGAGTAACGTCCTGAATATTATAATCAACAAATGTCTTCCAATCTTTCTCTGCAAGAGTTGCTAGGTTAGTATTATTAGTATTAATCTTTCTACCTACTCCCTCGTATTCTCCAATTGAATCAAGTTTGTAACTATCTCTTTGACCTACAGAGAAAGTTTTATAAATATCAAGATAATCAAGCATACTTATACCTTCAACAATATACTTGGTTTGTTCCCTACCAAAGGAACCCATAAACTGACGAGCATATACTGGTCGTCGTAATTCTTCGTTCATAGGAGAAATCATATTACGAACATCTTCTCCAAATATATTATCTAATCTATTTATAACATAAGGAATATCAAATGTCTCACTATTCCATCCCGATAAAATATCTGGCGGGTCTTTACGATAAAAATTAAGAAAGTTCCACAATAGGTCTTTCTCGTTATCGCAATTAACATATGTTACGTCATCTGTTTCTGGTACATAAGGGCCTAGACCCCATGAATAATAGTGTTTCTCTATAGTATCATAAATAGTAATAATATTAATAGGAAACTTAGCGTCTTCTGGTCTAGGAAACTCATCAGGAGAATAAACCTCGATATCAAAAAACCAATTTTTGAGAGGATATTTATTAAATTCTTCATCTTCATTTTTTTCCCAATATTGATCTATCAGGAATTGTTGGTATGGGGTTATATTTTCAAAGATACGATCAATACCCATATCTTTGATTTTATCCCGTCTTTCTTTTTCTGAGCGACAAACTATCTGTCTAAGTTTAGTACCATACAAAGAAGTAGCAGATTGTAGTCTTTTATTATTAGTTTCGTAATAAAAATAAGGATGGTAACCTACATCTGTTGTAATGCGCTCACCATCCTCCGACCACGTAAAGAGCCGCATTTTACGTTCATGCGGCATGTAGCTTAATCCTCTATACATATAAGATAGTATAGAAGGTTTCCGTTATTTTACAACTATATTGTTCAATTTATTAATATTTGTTCGGCTTGGGTGACCGTAAGGGTATTTGTAGAGTTCTTCGTAAAATGAAATATTATCTTCTAGCCACCTAGTTTCTCCGTATCTACGCGCTTTCTTACTTTCAGCTATATACTTCTTACGATCTTTAGTTAGATACTTAATCTGATCTATAAGCTCAGGTCCTGTTTTAAACTTATAAAACGCATTAGAGTATGTAACAATATCTTGACAAATTGTTGGTATGCCCATGCAGCAACCTTCAATAAATTTCAAATCACTTTTCGCTTTATTGAAATTATTATCCGCAAGCGGTGCATATATTAATTGAGGTTTCAGGGCTTGAATTTTATACGGATAGCTCATAAGGGTTTCCCATGAGTGAAACTCTATCTTACCGGATTGTATTAGATCCCTCAACGGAGCAGGATAGCCTCCAAAGAAAACCCATTGGAAATCATTAACAGTCTTTCTAATTACATCATTAACATGCTCGAAATCATCTCTATGTTTTACTCTCGAATCTACATCAAAATGAGCTCCAGAACCACAATATAATATTCTTGGTTTTTTGATATTATCTTCGTAGTTTTTCGATACTATAGTTTTTTCATAGAATCTATCCATCCAAAACTTAGGAACAAAATTAGGAATAACAGTCACTTGCTCGTGACCTGTTTTATCTTTGAAGTAATCTTTCATGTACTGATTAGTAACAGTCATCTCATCAGCCATGAGCATTATCTCCATAGAGGTTTGTCTTACCTTAGGATTATCAAAAGCGGTTCTAAATTTATTATACTCAGGAATATCTTCAATAAAAATAATATCATCAATTTCATAAATAATATTCATTTTATCATTTTGTTGTTCCTTTATTTTTTTCACAAAAGACATAAACTGCTTTTGAGATTCAGTAGCTTGTCTTTGAATTCTGATAGCTTTTACATCTGCGTAGAAATTAGGGTCAGCGATCATAACTGTACCACCAGATATATTAAAGGACTGATTAACTCTTAACAGACTCTCAGGCCAGATCATACGCCAATGACCACAGCCAGAGTAATCTGCATAGAAATTTAAAACCCGACTGAGATCGTTTTGCTTCGGTTGCGCAGCTGGCTTGTATAGCTTTGTGTTAATATTACCTAACACACTAGCGGGCTCTATCCCACTAAAAGGTTTGCGGCTTACGACATTAAAAGGAGAAAGCATATTAATTATTATATTCTACCCGTCGGGTAATTCCATTGCTTTTTTCAAGATAAATTACTTCCCCGGAACTCTCTTTAGTGGATTCTTTCCTATGAGAAATTATATAAATACCTTCTTTATATTGATCTACTCGTTCTTTAAGGATCTTAATGACAAGTTCTACTCCTTTTTCATCCAAAGATGAATCCAGTAATTCATCAAACATAACTAAATTATAAGATACATCTCCCTGCATTCGCCTTATATCCATAAAAGTAAACAGACATGCAAGATCTATATTTTTACGTTCTGCGCCTGAAAAATTAAAATAAGAACATTCTTGACCTTTATCATTTTTAATCTCTTCTTCAAAAAATTCATTAAACTTACAAACACAATTTGCATCCATTTTATCTAAGTAATATAGAAGTCTATTATTAAGTATGTTTAGTATTTTCTTTACTATGTAAGATTTGACTCCTTCTTCAGATAGTATAAATTTAACAAACTCTAGAATCTTATTATTTTTAGATAGTATTTCAACTTGCTCGCCTAATATAGATACTTCTTTAGAATATTTTTCTAACTGAACGTTTAAATCACTATAATTAGCTGATGTATCATTTATACTAGCTATCTCTTTATTAATCTCTGCAATCTCTTCTTTTAAATCGTCTATAGTAGATTTTACTCTCTTATTAGATTCAACAGCAGCTAGACATTCTTTAAGAAATGATTTACATTTATCAGACTCAGATATAAATGTAGACTTTCTATCCTTTAAATTATCTATCTGTATATATATGTCTTTTATATCTTCTTCTCTTGCTTTAATGTCATTAGTTATCTTATTTTTTTCTTTTTCTATATGCGTTCTATCGTCTGACGATATCTCATGTAAACATACAGGACACTTAGATAAATCAGTACCTATACTACTGTATGTTTTTTTATACATTTTTATTTCAGCTTCATAACCCATTCTTTTGAGATGAAAATTGTCTATAGTTTTTTGTATTTCTGATACTTTATCATCAAAATCAATTTTCTTTTCTCGTATAGATTCAACTAATTTTAGATCTGGTTCGGTTATTTGATCTTGTAGTGTTATAATCTTTTTATTTTTACGATTAATATCTAAATTACATCTATCAATTTTATTGTTATTCTCTTCTTTTTTATCCTCTAATTGTTTAACAGTTATATCTTTATAATTATTCTGATGTACCAATTCCTTATTCACTGATTCATAATCCCTTAATACATCATTATGCTCAGTTCTTGCTACTTGAAGCATTTGAGAGAATACTTCTAACTTAAGTATACCTTCAATAAATTTTCTTTTTTCTACCTTTTTTTGAGCCATAAAAGGTAAAGTTGTATTAAGAGACATAATAACACAATTCTGAAATAGTTCTGCAGAAGCTGATAACAACTCTTTAATTCTACTTGTTGTATTAATTATAGTACTCTCAGTTTTATCTTCATCATTTATATATAAAAAGCATTTAGTAGGTTTAAGTGTTCTTATAATTTTATAATGATTTACATCTTGACCCTCTGTTATAGAGAATGAGAGCTCTACGTATGTCCCCTTTTGTGTAATATTATTAACAATGTTACCCTTAGGTATTTCCCTTATTGTCTCCCCGAAGATAGCAAAGTGGATACTATCAGCTATAGTACTTTTACCTACCCCATTTCGTCGATCAAGTTTATCCTTGTTAGTACCAGTGATTATACTAATACCTGTTTTAAAATTAACTTCAACTAAATCATTACCGACAGATAGAAAGTTTTTGAGTTTTATAGAATTAAAATTAACGTGCTTCATACAAATTGCTTATATATTTCAATTGTCTTTTTAATTACATCTACTTTGTATTCATCATCTATTGTATTTTCAATATATTCTATAATACATTCTCTAGTATTCAAATCAGATAACTCATTAGTAAATAGGTTGTCTTCAGGATTAAACTTATAAAGATAGTCTACTGTTAAATCTACTGGATTATATGTATTAACCTTTGCAATAATAGTATCTAGATCTTTAATTCTAATATCATTATCGACATAAAGTTTAAGTATAATATTATCTAGTTTATCTTTATACTTTGGAAGATCAGTAATTTGACTTGTTTTTATTTTAACATGCTCTGGAGAAATATTATTAGGTATAAACTCAAAATCTAATTTATCTAAATCAATAATATAGAATCCCTTTCTATCATTTATATCACCGAAATCCATCTCAAACGTATTACCTGCATATATTATAGTACCATTATCATATTTCCTCTCTTCTCTTTTGTGAAAATGACCGGAGAATATTAGATCGGTTTTATTTAACAGATCTTTTGAATTAAAACCAGATTCACATACTTTGTAGTTATTATATTTGAAGTTTTGAATCTCGAAGTGACCAAAAATAATATCAGCTGGTTGGATATCTTCAATCTCTGTACCCCAGGGGCACATCATTAGATTCTTACCTTTTATTTTTATTAATTCCGGTTCATCAATAATTTTAATATTATTTTTAGAATTAAGAATAGATAAGGAATTAACTGTACTATTATCTTTATAATAAGAATCGTGATTACCGGTAATCATCGTAATTTTAAAATCTTTAAATAGATCTAAAATTAAATTAGCGGTATGTAAACACTTTACATTAACCTCATCTCTGTAATGAAAGAAATCCCCTCCAAATACTATTTCATCTATGTTGTGACTCTCGAGTTCTTCTTTGTACCACTTAGCCCACTTATGAGCGATAGTGAGCCACTTTTCACTATTTTGGTGAACACCAAGATGAAGATCCGTAAAAAATGCTATACGATTGTTCATTAATCAACAAAATTACTCTCTTCATCAGGTAATTTTACATACACTCTACCACTACCTTCTTCACACATAGTTTCTTCATAAACTACTTCTTGATATTCATTGATTGTTTGCTTATATCTCTTTTCTTTTTTGATTCTATTAATAAAAGCATGATAAGCGATAGTGGTGAAATATGAAAAGGGATTCGAATGAGATTCAATGTTAAACTTTTTATGTTTGAGGGCAGTGAACATCTTAACTACAGCATCCCCGACCATTTCATCCTTATATGTATAATTGATAAAATTAGTCGCATAGCTTAACCCTATAGCAATCTTGTTTACAGATTCAGCTAATGAGTCAACTAAATCATCAGTCTCATAGAATGTTTTGATTTCATTGTAAAACTCTTTAGGATTTACATAGAACTCTTTCTTCTTACTTTTCGAAGTGCTTGGTTTGCTCATATTTTATATTTTCAGATTTATAAAGTTTTTTCCGCTGCTCTACATGACGTTGTCCATATACAAGATTATCAGCTATATCGAATATTATAAGCTGCTTCTTATCTTTATGCAAGCGTAGACCCCTACCTATACTTTGAATAATTCTTATTTTTGCCTTACCGCCGTTAGCAAAGATAATATAATGTAGATTTTTAATATTAATACCAGTAGAGAATATTTTAGATATAGCTATAACTACAATATCCTGATTTGTCTCCATAAGGTTTTGTATTTTTTTACGCTCTTCAATTTCGACATCTCCTTGAATAAAAAATACTCTTTTATTTTCACAAGCCTTAGTTAGGTATTCAAATAATATTTCTCCGTGTTCTATATAATCAATGAGTATAAGAGTATTATTATCCAAGCGAGATGTAATTTTACTTATAAAATTATTTCTATAAACATTGGTCTTTATATACTCACCTTCTTGTAGGTAGAAACTAACAGGTGATTCCTTGTCATAAATCTTTGAAAGTATAGTATTATAATTAAGTTGAAAGATATGTACTTTAGCAGGTGTTACATAATTATCTTCTCTTAATTCATATGCTTTTCTCTCATATAGTTTAGGTCCGATCTTACCGAATATGTTCCATTTGTCTAAAGGTTCATCTGGAAGGGTTCCAGTAAATCCAAACTTATGTGTTGTTGGAATACCTTTAATGATTTTATTAATCTTATTATCTTTGCGAAGTTTATGGGTCTCATCGACAATTAGTATATCTATATTTTTTAGCCACTTTATATCGCTTTTTTCACTTTGTAGTATACCCATGTTAGCGATAATAATATTAGTATTGTTGTTGAGTTCATTGTTACCTGACCATATTGAATGGGAGAAGCCTACTTCATACTCATTAAAATCTCCATGAGTTTGATTTACTAGACCTAAATCTGGTACTATAATCAATCCTTTAAAAAATTTATTAACGTTTTGATAGTAGTATTCTATCAAGCTCGCCATTGTAAGGGTCTTACCACCAGCAGTTGCTAATACTACAGTACCTCTTCCTGCGTTTATACATCTATCAACTATCTCTTGTTGATAATCTCTTAGTTCAAAATTAAGTTTATAATCATTTTTAGGTGTAGGTAAATTAGGACTGAATAATTCTAAGACTTTAGATTTTATTTCCCAATCTATAGAGTGTTGTTTGCAATAACGTATAACTTCTCCTATAAGGCCTATATCCATCTTTCCTTTAGGTGTTATAGCATATATTCTATCCTTTATAAATCTAGATCTACCATGACGTTGAAATTTTGCAGCTTTGTTTTCGATACTAAAATACTCTCGTATAACGTCAAACTCAAGGCCAACTACCGCACATTGATTACTATTTAAATATTCGAATTCTATCATTGTAGTTCGAGCTTTTCTAACTCGATTAAATTTTTAATATCCCATTGAATGTTATTAACTATATTTTGTATTTTCTCTAAATACTCTAATAATAATTCTTCTTGTTCAATCTTACTATTAATATCTAATATAGATGTATCTTGTTGTATAGATTTTTCTGCTATATTAACATTAATTTTAACTGGGGAGTTTTCTATGTAATTTGAAACTAATCGATTACTTAGAGTTCGTTTCTGGGCCTTGAGTTTTATAAGCTTACGTTTGTGATTAATATAACGAGCTGCCCACTTATGCTTCAATGAAGGTAGTTTTGATTGATGATTATCGAGATCTAACTTATTAATATTAATCTCTGGTTTTAGTTCATTACTATAACGCTCTATAATCTCCTCAACATCCATATACATTTATTATAGATATAAACTATAGAAATCAACTATGTAATATTGAGATGAGTTTTATCCTTCTCTCTTTATTTTATTTATTTTATATTTGGAATTTGCAACTTTTTTAATAAATAATTATATGGATTTTGATAATCTTTGTGATGAGTATTTAACGGAATTTACTGTGGCTGATGCAGGTATAGCAGGTACTACAGATTTTGCATATAAAAGTAATCCCGCTGCATATGGTGATCCAGACGATGCTCGTGTTCCTAAAGTTTTAGGTAGTACTATTACGCGTAGAGGTAAAGTAAAAAAGAAAAAGCGGAAAAAAAAACTAAACGAAAATAATTCTATAGAAGTTTATCGCGGTACTACCAGTCATGGGAATATAAATTTAGGTAGACAGAGTACGAGTATACAAGATAAACTTGTCGCTACTCTTGGTCCTAATTATACAGATAATAAAGAGATAGGGATGATATTCAAGAGAGGTGCTGGCCCAGGTGGAAAATTATTCAAAAAGACTGTCAATGGTAGTGTTTTAGAATTACAGCATTATAGTGATGTTATGCATTTATATTCGAAATATGGACAACAATTGTCTCCGGGTATTAAAGGTAAAATAAGTAACTCCGAAGGTCAAGAACAATTAGAATATATACAGTCAGCGGGTAAAGAGCTAAGAGAACTATTAAGAGCTGAAGGTTATATGTGGGTAAAATGTCCGTTTGCCGTGAGTGATGCTAATTATTTTAAAGAAAAAGGACATGAAGGTAATGTTTATATTGATTTAAGCTAGCCTTGTAAATTTGTGTATTTTGGGTATATATTTTTATGCCTAGTAGAGCTAAAGCCAAGGGTAATGCCTGGGAGAGAGAAGTAGCAAAACACTTAAGTGAGATTTTTAATGAAAACTTTATGCGTGTCCCTAATTCAGGGGCTTATACCGGTGGAGCAAATATTTTCCGTGTTAGTGATCTTACTGAATCTCAAAGGCGGATGATGGATGGGGATATTATAGTCCCTGAATCCATATCTAACTGGAAGTTTGAATGTAAAAACTACAAAGAGCTTGACTTCCACGGTTTTTTTACAGAGTCCAAACAACTAGATAAATGGATTAAACAAGCAGAAAGTAATACTCTTTGGTTTTTAATAGTTAAAATCACTCGTAGATGTAAATTTATATGTTTTAACGAAAAAATAAGTAGTAATTTTACATTTTCTAACTATACTCGATATAAAGATTATATTCTTGTAGAGTATGATAGCTTTTTTGAGAAGAACTTTCAAAAAATGCGCGAGTTAAATGAAAATCAAGTATAACACCTACGTATTACCTAAAACTAAATACAAGTTTGTAGACTTAAATCAGGTTTTCACCCATTCCCATATAGAGTATGTAAAGGAAATATTCAAAAATTGTATTACTAATAAATCTATTACAAAAAAATATTTTTATCATATATACATTAAAAATATATGTAATAGTATTATAGATAACAATAAAAAGAATATACCAGTACTTATATATCAACCTGATAATGATAATATTACTGTAGAAGAGGATAAACTCTTTACAAAATTCTTAAAAATGTTTCCTGTACAAAATATTGTTATCAATACTACTTTTGATTTTTTCGTTAAATCTCTTAAGGACCCAGGCGTGAGAGAAGAAATTAGTAATGTTATTTTTAGTAACGAGAGCAAAATATCGCGCAGAAAATTTTACTTTTCACATATAGAGAAGTTTTGTAAGAGATATGAGTTAACCTTTTTAGATAAAAAATTCTTTGGAGATATAAAAAATAAGATGCTAATGCTATAAATAATTATAATGAGTAAGTTCTTATCCATTATAGAGGCCTCAGTACCTGGTGACAAAGATACAACTACAGCTGTTGTATCTGCTATTATTAAAAAACCAGATAGTGCTTTATCTCCAGCTGAGAAAAATGTTAAGTCTGCTTTTAATAATAAGCTGAATAAAGTAGCTGCTGTACTTAATACTCAAGCTAGTAAAACTAAGCTTAATGAAGCTGAGGACGAAGAAGTAGCTCAAGAACCTACCCCTGAACAACCAACTGCTACCCTATCTCCTGAAGGAGAAGTATTTTACGTAGATTTAATGAAAAAAGCCCTATTTGTCGATTTAGACAATATAGAGCTTAATGCTACGGAAAAGGATGTAATAACTAATGATGTTACACCTAATAATGCAAAGCAAGTCGCTGAAGTCTTAAGAAAGATTATCAACGACTTTGGGTTGGGTGCTTAAATTAGTTTTATTATCTAATGAACTCGTAAAATTCTTGTCGAGTACCTCTATCTACCATGAAGTCACCAGAAAGTTTACTCGTCTTCATAATACAACCGTCGTGTTTAATACCTCTCAAACAAGCGCATGTATGAGATGCCTCGATTACTACGGCAACACCTTGATTCTTTTCACATATTTCGCTAATTGCGTTATGTATCTGTACAGTCATTGCTTCCTGGATTTGTGGACGGCGAGCATAATACTCAACAATACGATTCAATTTACTCAAACCAATAACTCTACCTTCTAGAGAAGGTATATAGGCTACATGAGCTTTACCGGTAAATGCCAGGTGATGATGACTACACATACTCTTTACAGGTATATTACATTGAGATACTATACCATCATAACCATCTGACGGAAATGTAGTTACTTTTGGAGGTGAATCGTAACAACCTGCAGCAAGATCATTTACAAAAGCTTTTGCTACTCTTCGCGGTGTTTCTGAGCTATTGGGGTCATTACGCCAATCAAAACCAAGAGCATCGAGATATTTTTCATAAGCTATAGTTGCTTTATCTATAATTTGTTGTTTTTCCTCGTCCGTTCGCGGAGCGGAGCTATTTGCTGTAGGTAAAATAAACTCTTTATTTCTCATATAATTACAATATTATAATATATCTTTTATTTTATTCAAGTATATTATTAATAAAATTGTTTAAGAAAGTTTATTGATTATTTTAGGATATCTACCATAATAAATATATGGCTAAATTTGAAAGTACAAAAATGTTAGATTTAGGCAGCTGTGCCTTCAGACAACCGAGAGCTACGAGTCACTGTAAGCTCATACATGGTTATAAACTTTACGGTAAATTTACTTTTGGGTGTAATAAACTTGATGAGAATCATTGGGTAGTCGATTTTGGTGGTTTAAAGGGTCTTAAGAATAAACTTGAACAACAATTTGATCATACTACTTGTATTGCAGCAGATGATCCTGAGCTGGATCTATTTAGAATGATGCATGATAAAGGTATTTGTGATCTTAGAGTTATGCCTTATGGTACTGGTATTGAGCGTATCGCTGAGTGGTGCTATGAGGTAGGTAGTCATTATATAGAACAAATGACTGAATCGCGTTGCTGGGTTGAGCAAGTTGAAATCTGGGAGCACGAAAAGAATAGTGTGGTTATATCTAGAGGTTAAATTATGTCTAATGGTAAAGGTAGTAAACGTCGAAAAGAAGACCCTAAAAAGATAAATGATAACTGGGATGATATCGACTGGAAAAAAGTAAAGAAAAAAATTGATAAAAAATAAAACAATTATATAATACGAGTATGAGTGAAGAAAGTAAAGATATAACAGGTTCACATGATTTATTCTTATCTGATGATAAGGTATTTTATACTATTGAAGGCGAAGGAGAGTTCATAGGCCAGCCTTCTGTATTTATGAGACTCTCCATGTGTAATCTCACGTGTAAAGGATTTGCATCAGCAGATTCCCCTCATGGGTGTGATAGTTTTATTTCTTGGAGTGTTAAGAATAAAATGTCATTTGAAGAGATTGTTAAGTTAATGGAGGACTCTGGTTATAAGGATCATTTATATAATGGTGCTATACTAAAAGTTACTGGTGGTGAGCCTCTTATTCAGCAGGCTAAGCTTGTTAGGTTCTTTGATTATTTAATGTTAACTTGGGGCTGGCTTCCTAGGATTGACTTTGAAACTAACGCAACTATTCAACCCAGCGCTAGACTTGTTAATAAAAACGTTTCTGCTACATTCACAACCTCTCCTAAGTTATCATCGAATGGAGATCCACTCGGTAAGAGATATATTCCAGACGTATTATCTTGGCATGCTGACATGGGTTCTGGCTTTAAGTTTGTTATACAAAATCAATCAGATATGGAAGAGGTTCTATCTAAGTATGTAGAAAAGTTTGATATACCTACTGGGAGAGTTTGGTTAATGCCTTGTTGTGGTAGTAGACAAGAGCACTCTGAGGTTAGTGGTATGGTAGCTGAATTAGCTAAGGAGCATCATTTTAATTTCAGCCCTAGATTACAATTAGTTATCTGGGACAAAGCCTTGAAGGTCTAAATACATCATCTAAATAATACTAATGAGGATTGCAATCAGCGGAACATCATGTCAAGGTAAGAGCACTCTAATCAAGGACTTTCTTAAAGAATGGACTAATTATAAAACTATAGATAAAACTTATAGAGATGTAATTATTGAACAGGGTTTAGAGCATTCATCAGCAACGAATAAAGATACTCAGTGGTCTATACTGAACTTTATGATTGATGAATTACAAAAAACTAGTAAAGGTGATAATATTATCTTTGATAGGTGCCCACTGGATAATATTGTATATAGTATATGGTCAGAGGCTAAGAAAGATACAGATATTGATGAGGAGTTTATCAAAAAGTGTATGCCTTTAGTGAGAGAATCTTTAAGATCTTTGGATATTATATTTTTTACTCCTATTTCGAAAGTTGCTCCGGTGGAAGTTGTTGAAGATGACTTAAGAGATACTGACAAAAACTATATTGAAGAAATAGATAATATATTCAAAGCAGTTCATAGGGATTTTCAAAATAATCCTAAATCGAAATTCTTTATCGAAGATGACAGGCCTGGTATTATAGAAGTATTCGGTAATAGAAGAGAGCGAATTGAAATTATGAAGTTGTATATGGACAATGACGGTGATTTTATTGAACCTCAGGGTATAATCACCCCGGAAGAGCTTAAAGAAATGGAAAAGATGAAAAAAGCTTTTGGAATCGACTAAATAATTTAATGAAATATGACGAGCTATGTGAAGGTTATTTAACTCTAAAGACACGAATGTTTTACCCGCGGAATCTTGAACTCTCTCCAGAGTTTGTAGAGGCCTTTAAACGAGAATATTCTCGTTTAGTGGAAAACGGGGAAAATAAGAAGAGCTTACACCCTAGATTATCAAAAGCTTTACGATTTCACATGTAATTCCTCTAACTTTTCTACAATAAATTTAAGTATTTCACTACGTACCACATCCATGGATGTGAATTCGTGTGTATATATACCCTTTCTTTCTGATATATAATCATTAAATAAACCAAATATACTTTCAAATCCAGATTTTTTACCTATATCAGATTGTCTAGTATCCCCTACAATAAAATACTTACAATTTTTACCTATTCTAGTTAATATTGTTATCAGTTCAGGTAGGGTTAGATTTTGAGCTTCATCTACAATAACGCAGCTGTTTCTAAATGTAGCTCCTCGTACAAAATTTACCGGTATACCTCTTATAATATCTTGAGATATTAAGTTTTTAGCGTCTGGTTCTGTAAGTAATTCTTGAAGTTTATCAAATAAAGGATACATCCACGGTAGAAATTTTTCATCTGCTTCACCGGGTAGTGATCCCAGGCTTTTTGAAGCAGATTCAACTATACTACGTATATAAACAATTTCTTCTACGTAGTGATGTTTTAAACAATTTAGTGCTGCTAGTACCGATAGATATGTTTTTCCGGACCCTGCAGGACCGTCAATTATAGATACTTTTGTATCTTTATCTAAAGCTAGCTTTATAAAAGATTTATGTGTATTGTTAAGTTCAAACTCTTGATTAATTTCAAAATTCGTAAAATAATTTTTCTGAATTCTGTCCTCTATATTTGTGTCCCTTGAAGCTTTCTGCTTCTTGGGTTCACGTTTTGTTCTTGCCATAACGTGTAATTATTTAGTATTTTATTCATTATTATCGCTTAATAATATTATTACATTTTTAAGAGCTATACAGACTAAATACATTATAATCAGTTGATATATTTTCGTTTATTTATATAATACAAAGATGAACGTAGAACTTGTATCAATTACACAGCCTGTTGGTAAGATAGTGAAAGAGGGTATCAAAACCGCAGATGATCTCGTATCATATATTGCTCGTGTTTCTAATCCGAGTAACCAGCTCAACACTCTCACAGCCCCAAGACTTATTAAGTATCTCACTAAACATAAACATTGGTCTCCCTTTGAGATGACTCATATGGGTGTAGAGATCAAGACTTCGAGAGCAATAGCAGCACAAATACTAAGACATAGATCATTTTCGTTTCAAGAGTTTAGTCAACGGTATAGTAAGGTTAATAAATTAGAAGATATTGAATGGCGTCTACAAGGTAAAACCAATAGACAAGTTGGCGACAAGCCTGTTGAGCTAGATAAACAGTTAGAGAATTCAATTAGTTTACATCTTGATAATAGTTTTATGTTATATGATGAATTACTCAAGGAGGGTGTAGCTAAAGAGTGTGCTCGCAATATCTTACCTCTTACAACAGAGACTACCATGTACATGACAGGTAATTTTAGATCTTGGATTCATTATATCGATTTAAGAACATGTGAAGATACTCAAAAAGAACATAGAGATATTGCATTGAAATGTAAGGAAATATTTGTAAATACTTTTCCTAAAACTGGAGAAGCATTAGAGTGGGTATGAAGATTGGTGTAGGTATAACAACTTTTAATAAACAAGACTATTATGATACACTGTATAATAGTTTACCTTTAAGTATGATTGATTCTCTTATTACTACCAATATGGGTAATCAGTATAATAGAGAATACAAAGGATATTGGAATCAGTGGGAGAGGGATTATGATAACGGCCCTGCAGAAGGTAGAAATCAAAATATAAAATACTTACTTAAAAATGATTGTGATTATTTATTTCTTATTGAAGATGATATGATTATTAAAAATAAGAACGTCTTTGTGGAATATATAAACAAAAGTATTGAAACGGGTATAAAATATTTTATTTATTGCAGCACCACAGAAGGATCTGGCTCTATAGGTAAAAGAACTCCAAAATTCAACGTTAAATATCCTAATAATTATAATATTAGTTTTTACCCTAATATGAATAATGATTTTGTTTGTCATCATAAGTCAAATTTTGAGGAAAGATTATACGATACTTCTTATAGGTATATATTTGATATAGAATTTACATACTATCATATGATGACTAAAAAAATAACAGCTCCTTTTTGGAATTTTCCTGATATATCTGACTCTGACTTGTATGTTAACAATCAATCTGGGTCTGAGTCGCGTATAAATGAGCAAAGAGAAAAGAAATTATTTGAAGAGTTTACTAAATTAAAAAACCAAATAGGATATTGGGTTACAGATATACCTCGATCTAAAATAACTGAAACAAAGAAACGTTTAAAAGAACTATATGAAGGTCGTTAGTTTTAGTTTGTGGGGTAATAAACCCATGTACAATCAGGGCGCAATTGAAAACGCAAAATTGTTACGGGACATATACCCGGGCTGGGAGGCCTGGTTTTATATACACTCTAAAACAGATAATAGCGTTATTAAAATTATTGAAGAAATAGATAATTGTAAAATTATTATAGATGATAGTAAAGCTTATGGTATGTGTTTGAGATTTCAACCTATGTTAGATCCTGATGTTGATGTTTTTATTAGTAGAGACTGTGATTCTAGAATTAATTATAAAGAGCAATCTGCTGTTGAATACTGGTTAAACAATTCTAAAAAACAGTTTCATTGTATGAGAGATAATAAAAGATATCACTCATATCCACCTGTTATGGGAGGCATGTGGGGCGCAAAAAGAGATGGAATAATAAATTTATCTTTTTTATATAATTTTATCATACAAAGAGATAATCAAAAATATTTTGACGATCAAAATGCTCTTACTGAAATATATAATAATCTTAAGACCCATTTTCTAGAACATGATGATAACAAATATTTCAATGGCGAACCATTCCCTACTCATAGACCAATACAATACGGAGAATTTGTAGGGCAACGAATAGACGAAAATAACATAGCTTTGTATGATTGATAATTTATATTTACATCATCATTTAGGGCTAGGGGATCATATAATATGTAATGGGTTAGTAAGATACTTATTAAAAAATAGGGTCAGAAATATTATTTTACCAACAAAAAAACATAACGTTGAATCAGTAGAATATATGTATAAAGATTTAACTACAATTAAAATTGACCCAGTACTTGAAGATAAATACGCTATTAAAAAATACAAAGAGTATAAAAATGTTTTAAGAATAGGATTTGAAAATATAAAAAGTATTGATTGGGAGAAATCTTTTTATGATCAAGTAAATATAGATTATAACCATCGTTTTGATAGTTTCTTTATTAATAGAGATAAAGAAAGAGAAAATAATTTTATTAAAAGGTTTGATATTAGAAAAAAATATGCATTTGCGTGTCTTACTAGTAGTACATCTAATAGCAATATTAAACTTGATACGAATTTACCTGTAATATTTTTAGAAAGCATTACAGGTAATCTTTTCGACTGGTTACCTGTAATCTTTAATGCTTCAGAAGTACACACTATAGATACTTCTATATTTCAGTTAATAAAACAACTTAAATTAAATTGTAGGCAAGTTTTTTATGATATTAGTTCAATCGATAGAACGAGAACTAATTACACATTAGACCTCAAAAAATGGGAAACGATCGTAATTTAAACTATTTTCAAATCAATCATTTATCAACGTTGCATAACGGTAAAGATATATTTTTTTGCAAAACTGACTTTCTGTTAGCGGATTTTGATTATATTTCTAAATTAAATAATCAAGTCATTCTTATATCAGGAAATTCAGATTATCCAATAACTGATAAGTTAGTAAATTATGCTCCTAAAAACATTATTAAATGGTATACACAGAATGCTTTAAGTAATAATAATATTATAAAACCTATACCTATAGGTTTAGAAAATAAAATTGAATCCGAAAGAAAAGGTCATGGAGTTTCATATTATGAAAAGGTTAGTTTGAAAGAAAAATTATTAAGCAGAAATATTAATATAACACCCTCGAAATATATATATTGTAATTTTAACGTTAACACTAATATATCTCATAGAAGTTATGTAAAGTCTTTTTGTGAACATATAGATTATATTGATGTTGATAATTGTAACTTAAGTTTATACAACTTTTTTAGTAAACTTTTAGAGTATAAAATGGTTTTATGTCCAGCTGGTAATGGTGTAGATACACACCGATTATGGGAGGTTTTATATAGTAAGCGAGTACCTATAACAGTAAGGGTAGGTAATTTTAAAATATATGAATTATATGAAAAACTCCCTATAATTATACTAGATGATATTAGTCAAATTAACAATTACTCTTATATTAACGAATGCTATAATATTCAAATTAAAAAAGGGTTTGATAATAAAAATTTAATAACTAAATATTGGGAAGATAAGATCAAACAATCGCAATAATTATGTCAGGTCAAATAAATATAGAATCCGCTCTTGGTAAGATAATTTATGATTTAAGTAAAAGATTAGATGTCATTAATATCGTTGAAATAGGTACATGGAACGGAGAAGGGTCAACTCAATGCATTTTAAACGCGATTGACAATAGTAAGAAGTTTTACACTATCGAGAGTAATTCAGAATGGTACAACAAGGCTATAGTTTTCAATAAGAAATATACAGAAATGTCAAATGTATTTTTTCTGTTAGGGAGAATAGTTGATTGTGATGAATTGTATACTGATAGCATATCTTCCCAAGAAAAAAACTGGTTGAAACAGGATATAGATAATTATCGGAATATATCTAACGTTTATAATAAATTACCTGCAAATATTGATTTTTTACTTCTTGATGGAGGAGAATTTTCTACAAGAGCTGAATTTTTAAAATTAAAAAATAAATCTAAAATAATTGCATTAGATGATTGCAATTGTACGAAAAATAAACTTAATATGAAAGATTTAAAAAAAGATAATAGTTTTCGTTTACTACATGAGAACCTTAAAGATAGAAATGGTTGGGCGATCTTTGAAAAATTATGAAAAGTTATTCTCAATTTAATATAGATTTATATCTTATTAATATTTTCAAAGAAATAAAAAACGGCTTTTTTATTGAAGCAGGGGCAAATGATGGGGTTAATCAGAGTAATACATACTTAATTGAAAAGTTTTTAGGTTGGAATGGTTTATTAGTAGAACCTAACAAACATAGCTATAATAAATGTGTGAGTAATAGAAATTGCTTTGTTGAAAATTACGCATTAGTTAGCTATAACTATGGATCTGATAGTATTTCGGGAGATTTTGATAGTATATATACTGATGGATCAATGATGGGTGGCTGCACCACGAGACATTCTAACAATGGAGTAGCAAAAGCTATTCAGCTATCTAAATTACTCACAAAATATAATGTAGAACAGGTAGATTTTCTCAGTATTGATGTCGAGGGTTATGAGCTCAACGCACTAGACGGTCTAGATTTTAATATACACAGACCAAACTATATTTTATATGAATCTCATGAACAATTTGGTTTTATTGATGATTATGAAAAATATTTCGCGAATAAAAAATATAAAAAAATACAAACACTTTCTAATAATCACTTTTTATTTGAAACTATATAAAAATAATTTATTTATACTATAAATATGAAAAAAGTATTAGTATTAGGCGCCGGAGGTTTCATAGGTAATCATTTAGTTACTAGACTTAAAAAAGAGGGTTATTGGGTTCGCGGGGTGGATTTAAAATACCCTGAATACCAAAAAAACAGCGATGCGGATGATTTTATCATCGGAGATCTCACAGATATGTCTTTTGTCAAAAAAATTATATATACTGGTGGGTCTCTCAATACAGCTACTCAATATAGAGAGCAATTCGATGAAATATATCAATTAGCAGCAGATATGGGAGGAGCTGGGTATATTTTTTCAGGGGATAATGATGCTAATGTAATGCAAAATTCTGCATCTATAAATTTAAACGTGTTAAGATGCCTAGTCGAACAAAAAGATTACGTTTCTAATGAATGGTATTTAAAGTCTAGACAAATACCCTATACTATAAAAAACCCCAAGATTTTTTATAGTAGTTCTGCATGTATGTACCCTGAACACAATCAGTTAGATCCTAACAACCCTAATTGTTCTGAAGAATCTGCTTATCCAGCTAATCCAGATAGTGAATATGGTTGGGAAAAGTTATTTAGCGAAAGGTTATATTTAGCCTATAACAGAAATTATAATATACCAGTTAGGGTTGCTAGATTTCATAATATATATGGCCCGTTGGGTACATGGACAGGGGGCAAAGAAAAGGCTCCAGCTGCTATTTGTAGAAAGGTTTTATTATCAGAGGATAATGGAGAAATTGAAATATGGGGTGATGGAGAACAAACTAGATCGTTTTTATATATTGATGAATGCATTGAGGGAATACGTCGTTTGATGGAATCTGACTTTTTAGGTCCTGTTAATATAGGTAGCGAGGAAATGGTAACTATAAACCAATTAGTTGATTTTGCGGAAAAAGCTGGTAATAAAAAACTTAAAAGAATATATAAACTCGATGCTCCACTAGGAGTCAGGGGTAGAAATAGCGTTAATAAACTTATTAAAGAAAAGCTAGATTGGGAACCTAGCTTCCCGCTGATTGATGGTATTGAAAGAACCTATAATTGGATATCTAAACAAATTAATTGATTTATCTTGGGTTTTGTATATAATCACTATATGATTGTAGAAGATATTAAATCTTACGATGGTAATCTGATTCATAACAGATTTGCTTATAAATACTTTGGTAAAAAAACTCTACCTATTGGAAATATTATTGCTTTCAGAGCTCCTATGCTTGTAGAAGCAGAAGGAATGATTGACAATGAAGACCTTATTAACAACGACTATATCTATTCTGATGATTGCATTAATTTCTGCTGGGAGATTCCTAATTTATGTCCCCTTGGTGCTGTTGCTTTTCAGCGTCTCTTTAATACACAGATTGCTAATATTTTGTCAACAAAGTATCTCAAAAAACCTATTGAAGTAGATGGAGATGACTTAATTGTTCATGCAGAGCATAACCAACATAGCATTATACAACAAAAAGGTAAGTGTAGTGTTAGTATTACGTATGCAAAGGATAATGTAGCTATTGGTCATACAGGTATTAACATTGAAGCTGGTAAGAAAGCCCCAGCGTTTGCTTTTAGTACTAAGCTTAGAGATGAAGAAGCTCATGATTTTATGAAGAATATTATAGATGTATTCTATAATATGGCAGATGATATGTTTATTGCTACGACAAAAGTTATCGTATGACGATATTTGACTTTCTTAATAATATTACTCATGAAAAGAGTAAGAAAGAATTAGATATATCTGATCAAACATTATACAGTCCTTATATTATTAATCGCTTTTTATCTCAATACAATAAAGATGTTTGTTATATAATCAATCACACTGTGAATAAACATTGCGATGGAAATTTAGATAAAGAGTTTCATTATAAATTTCTTACTAACGCACTACCAAAGCTAAAAAAGAAGTTTATTAGATATATTAAGAAGAAAAAAGAAGATAAAAAACCTAATTTTGACAAATGTGCTTCCCTTCATGAAATCTCTAAGAGAGAAGTAGATTTGTATTTCAAAGAGTTTAACCTAAATACAAAGAAATATGAGTGAGTTTGAAAACGCTTTAGATAAATCCGGCATTGAGCTTACGGATTCCCAACGAGATGCATTTGATGTATCTGCAAAAAAGAGTCTTATTAACCTGGATACATATAGTAACGATACATTTAGTCTATATGGCTATAAATTAAACAAAGTACTAGATGATATTTTACTAGTACAGTATGTTGATTTATCGGAAGATGGTAAGTCAGTAGTTCGTAATGGAATTCACATTCCTTTAGCTCAAGTTCAGAAAACATGGAGACTAGCGCGTGTTATTTTAGTTGGTCCTTTATGTAAATATGCACAAGCGGGGGATATTGTTTGTTTCCCTGATGATAAGGGCATTAAAGTAGATAACATTTCAATCAAGGGTATTGAAAACTCTGTTAGAGATTGTGTCTTCTTGAATGAAGAAAGAATATTCGGAGTATGTGAACCAGAAGAAGTAGATGAAAGTAAGTAGATCTAATTTACTAGGAGAGTTAAATAGTAAAGTATGTGAGATTAGGTTTTTGAGACGGTCTCCTAAACCTAACTCACCATCAACTAGAAGAATGATTTGCAGTAATAATCTAAATTTACTTAATAGTGTAAATGGTAGGTCTACTCTAAATTTTAAACCTAGTAGTTCGAGCCCTCGATATAATACAGCTAATGAAAATACAATTATTACATGGGATATTTTTATGCAAAGCTGGAGGACTATTAACTGTGATAGTGTTGACTTAATTAACTCATGGACAGAGGATGATTTTTGGGGAGTGTTTAATGAGAGTTTCGCTCCAATGTCATCTGATGGTAAAATAGCATTTATGAACTCATGATACAACTTGAACTTATAGAGAACAATCTCAAACAAATTCTACTTAAAACTGTAGACGTACAATTACGTGGTAAATCAGTTATAAAAGATAAACTTGTTTTTTATGAGTTCAAAGATTTTAACTTCAAACTTATTTTTAATAACTCTAAAAAGTTTGAATTTCCTTATCCTTTTAATATTGAATCCTCTCAATCAGAAATCCGTATGTCCTATCATAATAAGTTTATTCATCATGATGACCCTATACATAAGTTTAAAATGGTCAATTGTATGAAAAACTTAAAAAATAAGTTTTATAATTCTACGCTAGTGATTATAATATAATCATGCTGATAGATTATTTCCCTACAGGTTATAAACCTACTGATAAGCAGAAATCTGCTTTTGACTTAATAGATGATAAGTTAAGATCTCCTAAGAAATTTCTTATTATACAAGCACCAACAGGTACTGGTAAGAGTTTTATTAGTAAGACAGTAGCTAATTTATCAAGAAAATCATCCCAGAGGTTCAATGAATTAGTAGATAGTGGTGATATATATAAGACTGATATACAAGGTAACTATATCAATAGTGATTTAGTATATAGAGAAGAAACTCATGGTTGTTATTCTCTCACTATTACCAAGACTCTCCAAGACCAATATAAAACGCTTTTCGATGATACTCAAGTACTAAAAGGTAAAGGCAATTATACTTGTGCGATAGACGAACAATTCGAAGTTGATACTGCTCCTTGTGTATATCTACAAGATCAAAAGAAAAAATGTTTAGACAACAAATGCTGTTACTACTATAACGCGATTGATAATACTCTTAAAAATAAATTTAGTTGTTTGAGTTATAGTAAATTTTTATCTCTTCAAGACCACCTCAAAAGACGTCAATACTTAGTACTTGATGAAGCTTCAGAGCTTGAATCTGAGTTAGTAAAGGAATTTACTTTTGTATTACCTCACAAAGAACTTAAAAAGAAAGGTATCTTATTTAAGTATCATAACAACCGCAATAAGTTATATGAAAGTCTATTTAACTGTTATAGTGACTTAGGGGAATATCTTCAAGACGTTAAGAAACATATTAATAAAAAAAAGAATGATTTTAATTCTAGAAGTAAACTTGTATTTGAGTACAAAAAATACTATAGAATCTATCTAGGACTTAAGACTCTTATAAAGACATATAGAGAGAGTAAGTATATAGTTGAGAAAGATGGATTAGAAATAACATTTACTCCCTTAAAAGTTGATCTATTGAGTAAGCATGTCTTTGATCATGCAGATAAAGTTATTTTAATGTCCGCTACTATTGTAGGTATTAAGAGTTTCGTTAAGAGTTTGGGTATAAACAGTGATAATTATGATTATATTGACATTCCAAGTACATTCGATCCTAATCTATCTCCTATATTAGTATTTAAAGATACTCCACTCAATGCAAAGAATCTAGTTCGTACATTACCTAAGCTAGTTGACAGAGTAGGGTGGTTATTAGATAATCATAAAAACGAAAAGGGTATAATTCATACTCAGACTAATAATATTACAGAGTATATTAAGAATTTTATTGACCCCAAATATACTGATAGGTTATTGTTTAGAGAGCCTGGAGTTAAAAACGAGCATATACTCAAGCAGCATATGGAGTCTGATGAGCCTACTGTATTAGTTAGTCCGTCAATGTGCTATGGGGTTGATCTAAAGGATGAATTAGGTAGATTTCAAGTGATAATGAAATTGCCTTATATACCATGGAATGATAAAAGAGCTCAACGTATAAGAGAAACAGATGAAAAGTGGTATACCTTACAAATGCTATCTAGCTTAATACAAGCATGTGGTCGAACTACTCGTGGAGAAGGAGATCATAGTACTACTTATATTATGGATTCCAATTTCTTAAGAATAAGAGAGTTATTTTATACTGAACTACCAGTATATTTTAGAAAACGATGCGAAAACGGTTGACCAATAGATAAATATTATTATTGAAGACACAATATTACGGTTTTGAAATTAAAGATATTATGAAGCAGTTTGTTTCTGCTTTTAATAGTATCATTATCAATAGATATAATAAATCTAGATCTATTGAAGATAGTATACAGGCTAATTTTGTATATGCTCCTAAAGAGAGAGTTATTCATGACTTAGTAAATAAGAGTCAGCATATAAAATTACCTGTTGTTTCTGTTTCTATGTCTAATATATCTAGAGACCCAGAAAGGGTATTCAATAAGATACAGGGTTTCTATATTTCTAAAGCTCAAACCAGTACTACTGGTTCTTTTGATACAAATCACTTACCCACTCCATTACCTGTTAATATAACCGTCAATATGGATATATTAGCTAGATTTCAAACAGATATGGATCAAATTTTGAGTAATTTTATTCCGTATAATAACCCATATATTGTTATAAGCTGGAGAGTACCATCATCGCAACACTTGGTGGATGATTTAGAGATAAGATCTGAAGTTTTATGGTCTGGTGATATCTCGTTAGATTATCCTAAAGAGCTATCAGGTACAATGCCTTATAGGGTATCCGCAAATACGAGTTTTACAATTAAGGGATGGTTATTCAAGAAGAACATAGACAATAACGTTGCAAATATCTTTAATATTGATCAGACATTTGTACCAGTAAGTGGGTTTGAGTATGAGTAAGTTTATATTATATAATTCTAATTTAACTAATGTCACTAGCTTTAGTGGTAATTTTGATAATAGAGAACTCTCTGGTAGACCTCAATTCACAGGCGACTTTAGAACTACCCTTTTACAGAATTTTTCTGGTACTAAGACTTTTTCTGGTTATGGTTTTGATAGCATTACAAGTGTTATGCTTAGCTCTACAAACAATGTTAACTTGTTTGATGCACCTTATACCTTATCCAGCTATAATTTTTATAACGAACTCACTGCAGTAAGCACTAACTCAACCCCATCAATATCTATCTCTGCTAATTATCCAGAAATAAGTGGGTTTCCTATAACAACATATACAATAAATAACTATAATACTTTTAGTATCGCGTTTCCTACGGTGACAGCCACAGGAACAGTTGATGTTATAGCTATTAACGCTGCAGGTTATGGTATATTTTCAGTAGATATAACAGGGACAAGTGGTATAACAGTACAGTAATAATATGGACACAGGAAAAAATTCAACATTCGGTAGGAATCTACAACAGTTTATTTCAAATGCATTACCTTACAGGTCACCTGCTGCGATTATTGATGACGTACAGTCACAAAACCCTAAATTTAAGGAGTTTTATAAATCCGGTAGCTTAAGACAAGATCTTTTATCAAAACACTCGATTGTAACCCCTAAAGTACCTGAGTCTGAACAACCAATTGGTAATTTTTTAGCTGATAGAGCGTATAACCAATTAATGTATGCGCATTTAGATGTTGACAAAGGCCGCCGACTCAGAGATTATAGAGTGATGGCTGCTTTTGCAGAAGTTTCTGACGCCCTAGATGAGATTTGTGATGATTTTCTCTGCGAAGATGAGATGGGTAATATTATTGACTTAAAATTCCGAGATGCGTTTGATTATGACCCACTAGTGGTAAAACAGGTTAATGAAGAGTTCCGAAAGTTCATTAATATTTATGAACTCAAAGACAAGGGCTGGGAATATTTACGTTACTTGCTTATCGATGGAGAATTATATTTTGAAAATATCATACATAAAGATCATCCTGAAAGTGGTATTTTAGGAGTAGTAAATATACCTACTCATATTATTGACCCTGTGTATGATAGCTTTCAAAATATGTCCATTAAGGCTTTTCTCTTACGTAAGATGAAGCATCATAAAGATGAAAGAGAAGCTTCTGCTGCCCATATTAAAGATAAAGATTTTATACCGTTAGATAAGAATCAAATTACCTATATCAACTCAGGTACATGGAATGAGGATAAAACATTTAGAGTACCATTTATTGAAAACGCTAGAAGGGCGTATCGTCAATTAACTATGGTAGAGGATTCTATTATTATATATCGATTAGTCAGAGCTCCTGAGAGATTAGTATTCAACGTTGATGTAGGTAATATGAGTACACCTAAAGCAGAGTCTTACATGCGTAAGTTAATGCAGAATTACTGGTCTAAAAAGACATTTAACTTAGATGAAAATAAAAGAGTTAATACATTTAATCCTCAATCAATTCTTGATGCATTTTGGTTTCCTAAGAGAGAAGGCAGCGAAGGAACTAATGTTACAACATTACCAGGTGGTCAGAATCTAGGGGAACTTCAAGACTTAGTTTATTTTGTTAAAAAACTATATAAAGCGCTAAAGGTACCAACTAATAGAGCTGATATTGAAAGTACATACCAGGCTGATTCTACTGTGTTAAGAGAGGAACTTAAATTTGCTAATTTTATCGTTAGGTTACAAGCTAAATTCGCTGTTGGGTTAAAAAATGCTTTTGTTACTCATCTTAAGCTCAAAAAACTTTGGAATAATTTTGAAATGAGAGAAAATTCATTTGATCTTATGTTTACCCCGCCTAGAAATTATTATGAGTTGCGTAGACAGCAAATACTTGATCTCAAATTGAATAACTTTAATAGTATAACTCAAAATGAATCTATATCTAAGGGTTATGCTCAAAAAACATTCTTAGGATGGAATGACGAGCAGATAAAAGCTAATAGAGAGTGGTTACGTAAGGATGCTTCATTGCAACATGAAATTGCAAGCATTCAAGAAGGTGGAAGTGATTGGAATGCTGGCAGTGGAGGTGGTACAGGCGAGACTGCTGGATCAGTCGATCAAGGAGACGATACACCACCAGATTTTGGTCCATCACCTGGGGATTCTGGGGGAGATGAACAACCTGCTGATACTCCAGCGCCTACTCCCCCACCAGAAGCCTAAATAATTATAATGGCACAGACAACTTGGACAGATAGTCTATTAAGCGCTGGTAGTATTTTCTACTCTACTAACCTAGCTAATAAGATTGGTAGCTACCAGGCATTGGCAGATAGGATATGCTATGATTTGGGCTTCCCTTTAATTAATTTAGAGATTCATGGGCAGCAACTCTTTACTAATATTGCGCGTTCTATAGAGATGTATAGTAAGTTCGCTGGATATACTGAGGAGTTTTTAGTCTTTGATAGTAGTCTATATACTAGAGGAAAGGGTCTTAATGTAGAGAAACTACTTACACGTACCCCTGAATTAACATCATCTTACAGTACTACATTACGTACAACAATCGCTACTACTAATACAGTTGCTACGTTAACAAGTGCTTCATTTAATACTAATTCTAATAACACGTTTGTACCTCTATTTAATTTTGATGTTTCTGATATTATAGTTGATCCGTCAGAATATACATTTACTGTTACGTTAGATGATACAAATACTCAGATAACTAAGTTATTATCAGTAGCAGTATCAGGAGCAAGTGAAGCATCTGTTACGAATACTGAATATGGTACTGTGTTTACTACAAGTACAGAGATTTTTGAATTGAGTACAACTGTAGATGGTAATACTGTTACTATAGGGGTAGTGCCCCAGACCACTAAATCCGGTTCTGTGAATGCTAATAGAAACGCGACAACTATAACAGATGCTTCTACTCAGATATTAACCTCATACTCTCCTGTAATTAATAACTTTGACGAACTAACTAAAGAATATAGGAAAGTTATAGATGTTTATAGTTTTGATGAGTCAAGTAATTCAAGCCACCAGAATTTATTCACTATTGAACAGTCATTAGCGCAACAAACATACTTTAGCTATGCCATGGGTAATTATGGTTTTGATTTAATTAGTTGGTATACCATGAAGCAATGGATGGAGACTCGTTCTAAGATGTTAGCATTACAGCGAACATTTAAATTCGATGAAAGAAGGCAGCATTTGGTACTATTTCCAGAACCAAAAGCTAATGAAAGATTTTATGGGGTATTTGGCGCGTATTTAGAGCAATCTATAGGGGATTTAATTAAAGAACCTTGGGTATTCCAATACGCGTTAGCTTTAACTAAAATTACAATAGGTAGGATTCGTAGTAAATTTACAGGCACCCAGCTTTTCGGTGGTGGTACTCTAGATACTTCTTTATTGCAAGAAGGATTATCTGAGAAAAAAGAACTAGAGCAAATGCTACTCACTGGAACACCTGGCTTCGGTGATGCTGCACCACCTAGTTTCTTTGTAGGATGATACATAAAAGGGGAGCGTTTAAAAAAGGCATATACAGACCTAAGAATAAACATAAGTATATTGGTAGGTCAACTCCAGAATACCGTAGCTCATGGGAGCTTCATTTCTTTCAATGGTGTGATCGAAACCCCAATGTCTTAGAGTGGGCAGCAGAGGCTGTTGTTATCCCGTATGTTTCCCCTGTAGATAGTAAAGTACACAGATACTTTGTAGATAATATATTAATACTCAAAGAAGGTAATAAAAATACAAAGTATCTTGTTGAAATAAAACCCTCCAAACAAACTATCCCGCCTAAATCTACAAGCAGAAAAAAGAGAGAAACCTTATTACATGAACAAATAACATACGAGGTTAATCAAGCAAAATGGGAAGCAGCCAATGCATGGTCCGTTAAGAACGGGTATAAGTTCATTATATTAACAGAAAAGGAATTATTTCCTGAGAAAAAGTAGACGATAAGTATAAATATTTATTAACGCGATGTCATTTAAACTATTAGTAGAAAAACCGGATCTTAGTGATTTCGAATATATTGTAGAAGAGAAGAACGCGAAAGAGCCTTCAAAGCTTTATATTCAGGGCCCATTTATGATGGCTTCTGAGAAAAATCGTAATAACAGAATCTACAATCTTGAAGAAATGGCTAAGGAAGTTGATCGTTACACCGAAGAAATGATCAACGAAAATCGAGCGATGGGGGAATTAAATCATCCCACAACAGCTGAGGTAGATCTCGAACGTGCTTGTCATATTATAACTGAGCTAAAGCAAAAAGATAACGTTTTTTATGGTAAATCAAAGGTATTAAGTACACCTTGTGGTCAAATCGTAAAGAGCTTGGTTATGGATGGGGTAAAAGTTGGGGTTTCAAGTAGAGCGCTTGGTAAGTTAGATGAGAATCCCAACGGTGTATCAGTAGTACAAGATATGAAGCTTGTAGCTATTGATTGTGTCGCTGATCCGTCCTTTCCTAAAGCCTTCGTTAATGGTATTCTAGAATCTAAGCAATGGGTACTCGCGAATGACGGTAAATATGAAGAAATATACGACAAATTTCAAAATAGTATAAAAAATTTACCCAAAAAAGACTTAGATGGTTATCTCAAAGAGCAGATAATTAGTTTCATAAAAAACTTTTGAAGTATAATAAATAATTATGATGGACAGTAAACTTAAAGAGTCAATTAAGTCATTTGTTAGTAACGTTTATAGTAAAAATTATAGCGATGCAAATAAAGATTTAAAAAAGACAGTAGAGTACAAGATCCAAGAGAGGATCAAAAAAGCATATAAGAAAGATTTATTTTAACGATGAGCAAGATAACAGACACATTAAAAGAGGCTGCCAAAGATGTTCTTACTGAGGAAACTCTTCAAGAGATTCAAAAAACATTTAACGAACAGTTAGAATCTAAAGCAGAAGAACGTTCAAAAATTGCAGTCGCTGCTGCTCTTAACGAACAAGACGAGAAGTATGCTGAGAAGCTAGAAGCATTACTTGAAGCTATTGATAAAGATCATTGCCGCAAACTTAAAAGAGTGGTTGAGTCTTTGGATAATGATAGAACTAATAAACTCAAGCGAGTTATTAAAAAATATCAGTCTGAACTCAATACCGAAGCAGTTAAGTTAAGAGATGCAATCGTAGAGAGTGCTTCTGAATACTTAGATTCTTATATTGATGAAGCTTTACCTATTTCTTCTATTCAAGAAGCCGTTAATAACAAGAAGGCTTTAGGTATACTAGAGAATTTTCGACAGACTTTGGGAGTTGATCTTGCTCTTGCAAATGAAACTATCAGAGAAGGTGTTGTTGATGGTAAGAAACAGTTAGATGAGTCTAATGAGCAGTTGAAAATTACTTCTCAGCAGCGTAATACCCTCGCAGAAGAGGTAGCTGAACTTAAGAAAACAATTTTCTTATCTGAAAAGACAAAAAACTTCGATGAAAAGAAGACTAATTTTATTACCAAAACATTCAAAGGTAAAGATATAGACTTCATTCAAGAAAATTTTAAATACACGGTTAAAATGTTTGATAAAAAGCATACTGAAGCATTAGATATTCTTAAAGAAGATGCTATATCAAACTCTGAAATCAAAAACGAAGTCAAACAAGAATTGACAACCGAATCAACCGATGTTAAAAATCCTTACGTAAGTGAATTATCGAGGATTATGTAATTTTAACTTGTTGAGGTAATTTATTACCTGATCTCCAATGTAAAGGACCCTAACCAATAAAATATATTATATAAAATTATGAACGAAACACAAACACGACCAAATACTAATTATATTGACGGTAGTAGGGCTGAGCAATTGTTGGAGAAGTGGAGTCCAGTTTTGGACTATACCTCTAACAAGGTCAGCGCTATTCAAGATAGTCATACCCGTCTAAACACAGCCATGCTTTTGGAAAACCAAGAGAAATGGTGTATAGAGGAAGCCAACACATCTGGCACCGGAGGATCTCTAGGAGCATACTCCGGTCAAACTGCAGTTGCAGGTGGCCAGGGTGGCGGAGAATACGCTTCTGGTGATTCATATGCTAAAGGTGATCAAAGACTTCCAAAGATTTTGATCCCAATGATCCGCAGGACATTCCCTGAGTTGATTACTAACGAAATCGTTGGTGTTCAGCCTATGTCTGGACCTGTTGGCTTAGCATTCGCCTTACGATACAAGTATAGTTCTCAGAACTTGTCTGGTGGAGCTTTACCATCACCGCAAAGTCTTGCTCATGCTCTTACTTCTGTTAATAATAATGGAACAGATGGTAATGCAGTATCTGGAGAACTAGGCTATGATCAATTAGATACTAGATATACTGGTAAAGCTACTACATTCACCGATAATCAATCTGCGTTTGTTGCCTCTGATGGTAATAAAATTGACTTCGCTGGTTCTGATACAGGTTTTGCTGCTGCATTAGCAGCGTTTGAGCTGGATAATGCTTCTCAAATGCCTACAGTCGAGCTTAGCTTCGAGAAAACAGCTGTTGAAGCTGGTACTCGTAGATTAGGTGCACGCTGGTCAGTTGAGTTAGAGCAGGATCTTAAGAACATGAATGGTATTGACGTTGACTCTGAGTTAACCAATGCTATGTCTTATGAGATTCAAGCTGAGATCGATCGCGAGATGATCATTCGTATGATTCAGGCTGCACTTGGTGGTACATCCAATGAGCATTTCTCTACCTTCAACGTTGCATCTGCTGATGGTCGTTGGATGGCTGAGCGTAACCGCGCTGTCTATCAGAAGTTGATTATCGAAGCTAATAGAATGGCTGTACGTAACCGACGTGGTGCTGCTAACTTTATTGTTGCAACTCCTCGCGTCTGTTCTATCCTTGAGATGTTACCTGAATTCAGCTGGATGCAAGTTGAAGGTAATGTTAATACAGCCCCTATAGGTGTTGCCAAAGTAGGTAACGTTGGTGGACGTTTTAATGTCTATCGCGATACCCGTACTGAGGCTCAGTATAACCTCGGCGCGACTGCTGAGAATAAGGTTGAATATGCATTGCTCGGATATAAAGGACCAGAATATTACGACTCTGGTATTATCTACTGTCCTTATATTCCTGTTATGATTCAGCGTTCTATCGATCCTAACGGATTCTATCCAAAGGTTGGTCTCTTAACCCGTTACGGTGTTGTTGATCACTTATTTGGTGCTAAGAACTACTACCATGTAGTATTTGTTACTGGTATGAATCTGGCAACAACAGACGCTTCATTCTCACCATACGCATAATCTAGTTAATACAGATTAGTAAATCAAAAAAGGCTCGCGAAAGCGAGCCTTTCCTTTTATATGAACAACTACTTCTTACTGTCTACCTGTTTTAGACCATGGTTCAGTCTCGTCCCACATTTTCTTTTCAATTAAATACTCGTGAGAGCATCGCTGAGGATTAATATCCCACCCTCCTCGTCTCACATATAAGCAAGCTACGGATAACTCTGTAGGTTTATAACGTTCCCATAATCTACTATAAATAGTCTCGCAAATCTCTTCATGGAAATGACATTCATCCCTAAATGATATAATATATTTCATTAGACTATCATGAGTAGGAACAGACTGACCTTTGATATAAATATATACATCTCCCCAATCAGGTTGCGAGGTAACTCTGCAGTTACTCTTTAGTAGTCTTGAAAATACTTTAAAAGGCTTTCCTGCTTGTGAGTCATTATCTTTAAGTAAACCAGGAGTTTCAGAGTATACATCTATATCTAATGTTTTAAATCTTTCTTCTAAGCACTCATACGAGGAGTGATCATCTAGGAAATCCATATCTCCGTATTCTAGTTCGATAGGATTAAACAACTGCACTTTAACATCTGTCTCTAGTAATTCACTAAGATCTTTAGATGCTTTTGTCTTAATACTACTAAACACCTCGCATACATCTTTACCTAATTTTTCCATATTGAAGCTATTCCAATAAAGCTTCATAGATTTAGACTCTACAATGTATTTACTATCACAAGGGTATACTACCTTTGCTACAAACGCTGTAGGGAGACCTGAATCTAACAATGCAGACACTTCAAATCCATTCCATACATCACATCCAAAGAACGGAAGCTCTTCATCTTTTATATTTAGATGTTTCCTATTGTTAATTCTAGGCTCTCTTACAAGAAGAGACGGGTCGTATGTAGATTTATACTGACTAGATTTACCTAGGTGCTTGCTAATTGCGCTATTATCTAATGTATCACTCATAGTTCTAAAATCTTATTAATTATATTCCATCTTTCACTTACTGTTCCACTTATTTTGACTACATTCGCATCAAAATCAATATTATACTCATTATAAAATTCTATTATTCTGTTACGAAAATCTATATCAGTCGATCTCACTCCATCATTTATTAACTTAACATCAACTGGATCAGTATAGAAGATGACATCATATTTATGTCTATTCTCTCTAAAAATTTTATATGCATAATTATATACTTCTACAGAAACTTTATTTTGTTCATATAGATATCTTGTATAGAAGAAACCATCATATATACATCTATCAAGAATTACTTTATTTTTCTTATCATCTATTTTAATATTACGTAAATGATCTTTAATAATTTCAATTTGAGTTTTATCGTAATTATCAGCAGTATTGTTTATCTCTACCCCTTTATCTCTCTTTATACGTCGAGTTACTTCATCCACATATATAAAATTAGGATATCTTTCTTTACATAAGTTAAGTAAAGTAGTTTTTCCTGTTGATTGTGCGCCAGTAAATGAAATTCTCATAATTTAACTTTTAGGAACTTTGTCCATAATTGTATAGATAAATCATGTAAAGCTAAAGTACAATCTTCGAGATTGACAAAATCGTTTTTAATTTCTCCTTCATCAATAACATCCCCTGAATCAAGTTCAGGAATTACCTCATGTATAACACTCCCCACTGTTTTATAAGTACCAGCTTCAAACGCTTTCTTTTGCGGGTTAAATCCTTTTAACTCAGGGTATTTTGTAATTAATCCTGGGTGTCCGTTATATATTCTTGTTTTATCGCAGAAGCCTGCAGGTAGAATACGTAGATAGCCATGTAGAGTTACAAGAACATTATCTTTCCATTTCCCATTAAGAATACTAAATCCCATATAGTCAGCAATATTCATATAATCTACTTCTTTAGGCCATTTTGGTATTCTAATTAATGTCGATCCCTCCTCTCCAGATTCATTATAGTTACTTCTATGAAGCAAAGTTGGGTTAATACTATCATTATCCATTCTGTTAGTTACAATATAATCAGGCCACCTACCAAGTGCTTGGCTAATTGCTACTATTTCAGACCCAGTCTGAGAAAAGAATGCTATCCATTTATTCTTTTGTTTGGTCATTTTTATCAGCTATAACGTTTCAAAATAAGTTTAAACATTTTTGTATTATACATGATATCTTCAATTTGATCAGCATTTGGCTCTGCAGTAATTAAATCAGCAAGTAATTGAGTAGGTTTATGAGTTAAACCGAAATCATTATTGTACCTGTAACCTAAAAGTCCTGCAACAACTGGATTTGAAGTATCAATTGTACGAATATTATATTTACCTACATAATGAGAGAATTCACTTGCAAGGCTAGCTCCTAGTAAATGATGTGGTTTTTTGTAATTCCATATACCTTCTTGAGCTAATCTCTCAATTAAGTGCTGTCGACCTTGTGAGTATCTTTCTAGCTTAGTATTACCACTTGATGTAGTTTGATAGTATGAGAAATCGAAACTAATCGCGATATAGTCTGCTTTATCAGACATAAATTTATAGCATTCCACTATTTCTTTCCATGTCTTACCTTGTACAGCTCCTATTCTCAGACTCTCTGGGCATCCAACATACTTGCTAGTAAACCTTTCCCATGATTCCATGGTACCCTGTGCGTCTTCAAGTACATCTGGTACGATATAGTAATTAGGTTTAATTTTTCTCACCCAATCGATGTATTTTTCTGAATCAAACGCAGTACCCAACTCAAAGATGGAGTTATCAAGTAGAATCTCCCCTTCCGGATGCATTGCTTTGTATTTCTCCATGAACCACTCTTCATATTGTGGTTGTTCCTCCATCAGATGCACTAAACAGTATTGATAATCATTATATTCTGTTGATTTTTCTAATAAAGCTATAGGAGATTCATGAGATACTTTAATCATATTATTATTATAGGGGTTTCTGATATTATGTCAAGGATTAAATAATTACGATGGCTTTCAAACTAAATACATTTGTAAAAGATCAGGTTACCACAGTTAAGGAAACTTTATCTCCCACTAATGTTATTGATAGAGTGACACCTGGACAGGTTAAGCAGATCTTAAACTCAAATCCAGTAAATTCTATTAATAAGACTCTTGAGAATATATCTGGAGCTAAGATTGGTCAGTTTTTTGTAGATACTGGACAACAATTCCTATCTCAAGTTAATAGTTTCGTGTCTAGCTCTATTGATCAGCTACAAGCGCAAGCAGCTGGTTGTATAAACAAAGTAATAAAGGATGTACTCGATAAAAATCCAATACTAGAGAAAATATTATTCTTTGATCAATTTATAAATAGAGAGTTAAGTAAAATTAAAAATAAGCTTGAGAGTAAAATTGACTTAGAATTAAGAAAAATTGCTTATAAAAAAATTAAAGTACATCAGGTAGCTCTTTTTAAACAAAAAATTAGAGGCTCTATTAATAATATATGTCCTGACGCCACTCCAGCATCCCCTAGTCAGGTTCGTCAGTATAAAGAGTTGTTTAATAAAGTTAAAGATAAATTTAAACATGAAGGGGTGGTAGAAGAGGAACCTAAAGGTGAGAATTTTTCTAAAACAGCCTTAAATAATACCATACCTGTTGTAGATACAACGCAACCAAAAAAGCAGATTACAGATATCTCCCCTACAGTAAAAAAACAGTTAAAAGAAGACCCTACAAAAAAGGAAGAGTATCAACAGGAAATGGTAGATGGTGCTGTTGCTTCAATTAAGAAGCAAGCAAACAAACAAGTACAAGGTCAATTATGCGCAACATGGGAGGAACTACATGGCTAATGATGTATTTATAAACGCTAGTAAGACAAGTAATCAAAAAATTAGTAAGAAATATCATGGTAACTATCTAGGTATTGTTATACAAAACAACGACCCTGAAAAATCTGGTAAAGTAAAAGTATGGGTCCCTCATATTAGCCCTACTGTTTATACAAAGTGGAATGAGCTCAATAAAGATAAATCCTTTAAGTTTATAGGTAAAAATATCAATAGTGATATTACTGATGTTGTTGAAGATCTGAAGCGAATATTACCATGGGCAGTTTGTGCAGCACCGTTAAATGGTAGTTCTGGTTCTGGTAGGTATAACGCATACGAGAAAACAGGAACAATATCAGATAGTAATAATGTTTCTGATCACAATCATAATAAAGACTATGTTAAAACAAAATATAGTCTTAATAACGAAGGTATAGGAGAAAAGCCTGGTAGAAAATATGAAATACAGGACTTAAAAGTTAATGATGCGTTTACTAATGCTGGTGATGTACCTTTTGAGAATGGTAATAAATATGGATATAACTATAACCCTAGCACTTATAGTAATGCCGCAAAAGGAACATTTGGTTTACCTAATGTAGGTAGTCATGTATGGGTATTTTTTGATGACGGGGATCCTACTTCCCCTGTTTATTTTGCTATAAGTCATGGTCAAGAGGATTGGAAGTCCATTTATGATACTTCAGATAATAATGGTATAGATTATCCGGGTAGTAGCGAGAATAAAAACTCTGATATTCAGAGCTATGATCATAACACTGAAACATATCGTAACAAGTATGTTATAAATCAAAAAGGTGGCTCGTTTGAAATAGTAAATACCGATAATAGAGAAGCATTAAAACTTACTCATCATAGTGGCTCATTCAAAGAGTTAAATAACCACGTTAATATTGAATTTGCTACTAATAACGATCAAAAATTAATACAAGGGGATAAATTTACTACTACAAAAGGTTATAATAACGAATATGTAGGTAGAGATATAGATCAAATATTTATAGGAGACAAATATACTAAGATTGGAAATCAAAAATATAATATATTTAAGGAGTATAAAGAGTTATTAGACCCTATAGCTGATGCAAAACAATTATTTGAAGTTAAGAGAGCTAGTAAAATAGAAACTGAAGTAGGTTTCTTTAAGAAGACTAGTTTGTTCCAGAGCAGAGAAGGAGATTTCGAGTCATGCCCTGTTTGTACAGGTAGTAACAGACAATTAATATGGGATAATAAATATGTATTCACTAGTATTTCTACCTCTAACAATTCAGTGCACAGGTACGTATCCGGGGACTCTGATTATGATTTTAGTAAAGTGACCTCTGTGAACTCTAGCGTTGCATCGGTACTGAATGCCGTAAGTGATAAAAGTTCATTTTTAAGCAAATCAAGTAGTTGTCCTGTATGCGGTGGCTCAGGTCTTAGTCCTAGCACGAAAAATGGTAATTGGGTTGAAGAGGATAAAAATACATATGTCATCCAGCGTTTAAAATCTATTGCTACTGATTTAACTGACTTAGAGAAGAAGATGGGACGTGGTGGTAATGAGATTATTTCAATAACTAAAAATAAAATAGAGAATATAGGTTTGGTCTTTAATGATTTCCCGTCTATAAGGGTTGATGATATAGGTAAAATCGATATTGACCAAGTATTGGTATTTGATAAAGGAGTAGCAGCTACTCAAAAAGAAAGACCACTACATGAATATGTACATGTTGATGACTTACCTGGTGGTAGTTTAGTACAGAGTATTAATAACAAATGGAATGTACAAGTCGGTGCTGGTGGAGTATCTATTAAGACGGTAGGTGGTTTAGATATAGGTGGTTCAATAACAAACATTGCAGGTCAACAAACTAATATTGTTGCTGAAGATGAAATTAATATAGACTCTAAAGTTATAACAATTGCAGCAGAGATGTTACTATTACGTAATAAAAATAAAAAGCAAGTTGTAGTAGATGGTAACCTAGGTGTAAATCAAAATGTAGTTATAGGTGGCTCTTTACATGTAGAAGGGGAGCTAAGTGTACAGCATATTACAGCTCCTGTAGAGATACAAGAAACCGAGCCTGTAATTGTCGAAGGTAGACTAAAAGAAGGGGATATTTCATATGATTCTATCTCTTCTTATCAGAGAAAAATCCAAGGAGTATCTGGGGCTGTCTTTGAGACATTTCCGCATACTCATCCATTCAAGAACGTACCATTGAAGTTAATGAAGAGTAAAGATGATGTACGTAAGATAGGAAAAGCAGCTAATGAAGATATTCGCTCAGCTGCTATACCTGTTATACATGAAAAGAAATCTGCAGAAGAGATTACTGAATAATCTTTTCACTCTTAGCATTAGTTTTAATATTAAGAATAACTAAATACTTAGTGACTGCTGCTTTATACATAAAAGTAGCTGTATCTCCTGATAAAACAGGAGGACTAGTGATAGTACCAGGGAAGGTATGCATTTTAACTACGCTATTATCACGAGCATTCAGTATTTTAACAACAAAGCCTGATGTTTGCTGATCCGCGAGTATATAAAATTGTTCTGGTACCATTTTAAATATTTAGTTTAAAGATAAATAATTGTATATGGCAGAGGTAAAAAAAGCAAGAATTTTCTTACGTAGAGGAACAGATGCAGATAGATTACAAACAGATCTCTGTGAAGGTGAATTAGGTTACTCTACTGA
>Ga0222719_10000303_pt1 | contig 49659 bp, 73 predicted proteins | sample C33_34DmetaG_FD_165039 | JGI IMG/M metagenome (GOLD analysis project Ga0222719, IMG submission 165039) | Estuarine water microbial communities from San Francisco Bay, California, United States - C33_34D | ecosystem: Environmental > Aquatic > Marine > Unclassified | place: USA: California...
CCAAGCTCCAGCAACGTGGTTCTCAGCTTTACCGACTGAGTAGTTATCCCAGCTTGTTACTCTGTGACCTTCTTTTACTAATCTCTCAATAAGATTTGTTCCTACAGCACCAGCTCCTCCTGTTACTACTATATTCATTCGCTTACTGCTTTACCTTTTAATTCGTTCCAGTCCTGTTCTGGTCTTACTTCTAGATTAGTTTTCCATCCTGCTTCTAAAGTATGTAACGGTGCATCTAGACTCTTTCCTAGATTTATTAAAGCATTAACATCTTTAGGAAAACATACTCCTCCGTAACCTAACTTACCGTCAGGACCGGGCACATGTAAATGGCTATCACCAATCCTACCGTCAGCAGAAAATCCGTACAGTGCATCATCCCAGTTAGCATTTAATTTATCAGATAGTCTTTTGTACTCATTCATTATACTAACCTTAGTAGCAAAGAAAGTATTGTTCATATACTTAATAAGTTCTGCTGTTGTAGAATCAGTCATAATAAAATGTCTATTCATAAATCTCTGCTCAAAAAGTTTCTGAGCTTCCATACACAGATCGTATCTACCGCCAAAGATAATCCTAGCTTGAGTAATCATATCTAGTTTAGAAGTTCTTTGAGTTAAGAATTCAGGACTAAACATAATTCGTTTAGTAGGATATTTTTTACAGAGTTTTTCTGTAGTGCCTGGTAAGATGGTTGATTTAATTATGTAAATTGCTTCACCTGATGATTTTTTAAATACGTTTTCAATGTAACTTATATCTTGAGTACCATTTTTAAACATTGGTGTAGGTACACATACGAATATAAAATCACATTCATCTACTTCTTCTAATGTATGAGTAGACTTAAGAGGATCAATATCATATACTCTTACTTCTGCTGTTGGTGAAAATGAAAATGCTTGTGCTTCTCCTACAAAACCATTTCCTATAACTCCCACTTTATATTTCATAACCGATTAATTATTTTTAAGTTAAAATTGATTTCGATCGTTTAATTGGTTTAGAAACTCCTAACTGCTTCTTACCTTTAGTATAGTTAAGATAAGAAAAATTAATCGAATGTCCAAGTTCTATCGAGCTGTATTTAGACTCTAATACTTTCTTAAATTTATCTGTAGAAACAACAGAATAAGGGAATACAATTATTGCTGAGGTTCTTATTTTATTTTCTATTGAAGAAAAAAGTTCTAAAGCTTTTCTAGGGTTAGCATCTTCTATAATTGCTACTCCGATATCGTCATTAATTTTAGAGACATCTTCTCTTATTTCTATTGATTTATTAAATGTAGACCTCACCCCAAAATCATTTTGAGCTGAGATATGCATGTCGTACCATCTTTGCCATCTGTCAGTATTTGAATGTAAGAAGAAATGCAAATCTCTTTTTGATAGAGTACCAGATTGCATGTATGTGTACACAACATCAGCAGCATCAAAGTTCGAACAGCCTATAAAGACAGTCGACCCCTTGTGGTGATTATTTTTCTCAAGTAGTTGTATTAGTGTCATGTATATAAATAGGTTCTATGCTAGAGTGTCGTAGTATGCGTTTTGTTTTTCTTGTCTTTTAATGTCTTTAGGATGGTAAAGAGCATACTCTTCCTCCATCGGTAACATCCCGTGTATTTTAAATCCATCCAATACTTCATGAACTTTATTTTTCCACTTAATATCAGGATGTCTTCTATAGATTCTCATTTGCCAGTCTGCCCAGTTAACCCAACCTTTTTCATTTACCGTCCATCCCCATTTCTTAATATGCTCTTCTGTTAATCCTTCAACAGTATTAATTCTAGGAACTCTTAACATATCAACTGTAGGGTTAGCCTCTAGTATTGCTGGTAGATTATCAATGAGAGTTTTATTAGGTACTTCATCAGCATCTATCGCAAAGATATAATCTCCGTCACAGTACTCTGTTAATTTATTTTTCCAATCAGCAAAATGACCATCAAAGAACCCTCTCCAGAATTGAACGTTTGGATATTTGCTTTGTTTAGTTAACCAATTAGCTACTTCTTGATCACCATTCTTTTGATCGAATAAAATTACAATCTCATCTTGAGTTCTTTTATTCTCTCTAAGAAAGTTAACAAGGTTTTGTATTTCTACAAACTCATTACAGACTGTTATCGCATAACTTATTTTCATACCTCTACGTTGAAGAAGCCTATGTTTTCCATAGCATCCATAAAATCGCTTTTACTAAATACTTTTTTATTATTCATATCCATTTTGTATTCGTTACCTTCTGGATATTGTCCTGATTTTATTTCTTCTTGTGTCAATTTAATTGCACGTACAGCTGTCCAGTTCCAGTTATCTTTTGTAGTACCGTCTATAAATACCATACCTTTTTTAGGTATAGTAATCGTTGAAGGTGCCCATACGTTTTTAGTATCGTCTACATACAAAAGATCTTTATACAATTCTGGTGCAGTATCTAAAAGCTCGGTATGAAGTTTCCCATTTTCTTTCATCAATGTTGAAGTAGTAAATCCACACCCCATACACATCCAAGTTGTAACTATCTCGTTTATATCATCCGGGGTTAGTACTTGTTCATAACAAGCATTGCCGCTGCATCTTTTACAGTCTACTAATTTTTCCATAACTTATAATTTAGGTAGTTCTAATTTTGGCAGAGTCAATTCGATCTGCGTAGGTATATCAGGAACATTGTCGTCTAATATTTTTTCTAATTTTGTTGCCATAAGATCAAAAGTAAACTCATCTAGAATTTTTCTTCTCTGCTTTCTTGCACCAGGTAAACAATCCTTATAGTGCTTAAACGTTTTTTGATAAGCTTTAGACGTATCTGCATCGTTAGGAACAAACCAGCTAGCTTCTTGAATAATCATATCTTTTAATACTGATGAAGGATGTACTTTTTCAATTGTTCCTCCTAGTAATATCGATAAGTCTTTATCCAGGAAGTCAGTATGCCCTGACCAGCCTGATGCAATAATAGGCTTTCCTGTAGTAGCAAATTCTGCTAGAGGTCTTCCAAAACCTTCTCCTTTTGTATGACTTACGAATACTTTCACCTTAGAATGATTATACAGACAATTCATCTCTTCATCGGTTATTTCTCCATGTAGTACATAGATGTTCGCTAGTCTACCACCTTTAACAGTTTTTCTAATCGAATCTATCTTGCTCAATATTTTCTTTGAATCCATTATTGAAGTAGAAGCAGTACTACATTTTAAGATAAGAGCTGGAGGGTTTTGTTTAGTCTTGAATGTTTCAAGAAAAGTTTTAACTGTATATCCTATGTTCTTTCTATCGTGTCCATAGTCTCCTTGCATCCAATGTCCTACTGCTAAGTAGCAAAACTGTTCAGGTATGCTGTTGATTGACTGTACAAATTCAATCTTCGGTAACTTATCTAATTTGAAGTACTTTGTTGTATCTACACCTTCAAATAATACATCAATAGGTTTTTCTAACTTTACTTCTTTAATTTTTTGTTGAGTTCTTGGATCTATAGCATCTATTACTGATTCTTCAAATACCTTTTTAGAGTGTTTAGATGATGTTAGTACTAAGTCCATTCTATTGCATCCCTCTAACCAAGAACCATGACATTTTGTAGTTTCTATACCAGCTGTGATACCGATACTATATTTACCTACCTTTTGAAATTCGTTTGGTACGGTGATCTGTACCCAGATGTCAGGTTGTTTTGTAAGACCGGGTATAATTAGACTTGTAAGTTCATCTTCATTATGGTCTTTTAGGTAACCAAACCTAGTATTACCCCATCTTTGGCTAATGACATTTATATTGTACTTGTTAGTCTTAATTAATGCTTTTATAATATCTCTTGAACGTGCTCCGTATCCAGAATACGTATCTAACGGACAACTTACTACTAGTGTTAACTTACTCATATTAATAACCTGTTAATTTATGTTCTATTAATTGTGAAGGCTGTTCTTCTGCTTTAATCAAATCATATCTAGCTCTTGGTTCAAAAGTTTCTATTGTTCTATCAATAGCACTTACAACTCTTGCAGTCATTTTCTTAGCTGTAAGGCCTGCCTCATCGGACATAGCCCATTCTCTACCTGCTAGACCTCTTCTCTTTCTTTCCTCTTTAGGTATATTATAAGCCTCTAATAGTGCTTGTGCTGCATCTTCAGGAGAACATCTATCATCAAAAATGTATGGAGTAGGAACAGAGCCTGCTAAAGATATATTATTAGGGTAGACTGGGATAGCCCATTCACCGTGCTTTTTATATGTACCTCTGTGGTTAGAAGGAATATCAGCAGAGGGTGTAAACCATTCTCCATTATCATCTTCAAATCTACATTGATCTTGCATACCTCCAGTAACATTAGCAATAATCATAGTACCAGCCATCATTGATTCAGTTAGTGATAATCCCCAACCTTCATTAGAAGAGATTAACATAGTAACATCTGCAATATTATACATGCCATTCATCTGAATTGGAGATATTTTAGCTGATGAGAAGAAAACATTCACATATTCAGGATCACAAATTGCTGCTTTAACAGCATTTAAGTCTGTACCGTGCTGGTCTACAGGTTGAGTATGCATTACAAGAGCACATTTCTTAGCTTTTTCCTTACCTATTAAATCACAGAAGTATTTATAAGCGAGAAGAACATCACCTGGTCTTTTTCTTTGAATATTTCTTGAATTAAAATATACAACGAACTCATAGTCTTTGTCTTGTAAAACTCCTTTCTTAAAGTTTTTAAACTCTTCGTCTTCTTCCTTCAAAGGTCTAAATATATCACTATCAATACCGTGCGGTACGTATTCTAATATTTTACTATCAGCTTTATCTTTAAGTACTAATTGATTAATTAGTTTAGTTTGCTTAGAAATCGCTAGTAAGGTATCAACTGAATCGTAAAAGTCTTCATTATATTTAGGAGCTGGAAATTCATCCCAAATGTTCAACCAGACAATTGGTACTTGACTACGTATTTCCCTTTCTAGATCAAACAACCATACCCAGTATCTAGGGTCAGTAAATATAAAAATAGCATCTGGGTTTTCTTGTTTCAGTACTGAGCGGATCAATTGAGCATCTCCGTAGCCATTGTTTGGCAAAACTCTTACATCAGAGTCCTCTATATTTAGTTGCTTATTTACATCGGCAGAAAGGTCTAGTATCTTACCTTTTTCAGCATGTTGTACTGCTGCTCCTACGTTAAACCAATTGTACCTATGTGCTGAATTAACTACAAACTCTCTAGCCATTGTCGCTACTCCAGAGTGCATTCTTATATCATCACATAATAATAGAATTTTTTTTCTATCTTCTTTTTTAATATAACCTTCCATTAAGCTATTTTATTTTTACGTTATTAATCTTGTGTACTTTTTGTCTGAAGTCGTTATCAGTAAGATAAAGAAAAATAGCACGATCTGCAAGCTTTTTAAAAGAAAAGTTATCTTCTAAGCATGCCATTTTAAATTTGTCGAAAAGGGGTTGAGTAATTTTTACCGAGGTAAGTTTTTCGTTTTTAACCATAACAATATATCTTTATATATTTATATATAAATAGGCTCATTTAATCAAAACTAGAGCATTCTTTACATTTTCCTAATGGAGAATTACATTTATACTCCTTATCAATAAAGTCTCCGTTTTCATCTAATACATCAGCTAAAAACTTATCTAACTGAGTAAGAACCTGTTTAGTTTTTCTCGGACCAGCAGGTGGTCTAAATTCCTGTACCCGTCTTGTCATAGCAGCAAACTCAGCTTCAACCGGTACTCTCCTCTTTACAATAAAGAATTCAACATTAATTTTATCTTTTTCAATGCCGAACTGTCTTGCAAAAAATTCTTTGTATAGAACTACCTGGGCAGTTAAGTTTGGATTTTTCTTCTGATCAGCAGACCATCCTCTAGTAGATGTCTTAATATCCATGATAGTCCAGGTATCATTATTAGGATGGTAAAATACTAAATCAACTAGTCCCTTAAACATTACGCCAGGGCGTAACTCCTGGTATAATAGCGTCTCTACGCCTGCAAGCATCATACTCTTAGTACTAAAGTAGCCTGCTCTTTTCTTTTTGAGAAAATCAAATATATGCTTTCCATCTAACCAAAATTGAGTTAGTTCATCTGAGCTAGAAAAATGTTCACCTTGCATTTGTGCTCTACCTGAACGGTATGCTTTAACCATATTAGCATACAACAAATCATCTACGTTCATATCATTAGCTGCTTTAGCTGATTCATGGTACATTACTGTCAACCATTCTTGCATAGTTTCATGCATAGCAGTACCAAAACAGGTATAGATAGACTGAGTGAAAGGAACAACTTTTTTACGGTATTGTAGATCCCATAACCTAGGACATTTAGCATACGTACTTACTGAACTGTATGATATATGGACATTTTTGGAAGGTGTCTGTTTAATTTTAGATTCCCATACCTTCTTTACAGGACCTTTGAGCTTTTTTGGCATTTAATCGTTTTTCCAGAGACCTCTCGATACTAACTGAGCTATAATTCCATAGTTAGTAATATCTTGAAAAGTATCTATTAGTGTTTCGTTTTGAGCCTTACGCCCTGATATGATCATATTCTTCCATCTATTAATTTTATCTGAAAGTCTATACCATAAACCAGTCATAGCAAATTCAACTTCATCTTTAGTATCTAAATTAGTTCCTGCACTTACATTATGCATTCCATAATCAAGATGCTTCTTTGCAAATAGTTCAAACTGTTCATCAATTATTGACTGGTAGCCTTCGTAGATTGTAGGGTATTCTTTGTGTAGTATTTCTCTTGCTGAAGGAGGTCGCTTAGCATTCATAATTTCTCTATCACTCATTATCGTCAAAGTATCTTTTAAGGGTTTGTAGTACATCGTCTGCTTCAGCCAAAGCTCTAATAGCTTCTTCAGCATTGTTGTAAAAATCTGAGGTTGAGTGATCTCCTATACCTGCAGGATGTTCTGTAAGTAGTTCTAGGGTCATTAATGCCTTTTCTCTTTGTGCTTCAAAGGTCTTTTTGAGCATAGTAATAGCTCGGTATTGTGCCATAACAAAATATTTAGATTAAAACTTATTATTAATATACGAAAAAATTTGCAGAATTACAAATATTTTATCGTTAAATCGTCATTATCTATGTCTTTTTTATCTACCCACCCGACAGATCCGTCTTTAAACTCTACTCTTCTCTTAGTAGGTGTTTTCTGTAGAACTTTGACTACTCTCTTATCTACTATTTCAGTATCATCTTCATTTAGTACTTTCCAATCTTTTTCTGGAGGGGTAGTTCCTCTAGCTTCATCGTAATGTTCTCCGTCATTACCGTTTTGTCCAATAATGTTTATTCTTCTTTCATCCTCTTCGTCGTAATCGGCTAAAGGGTCTGGTTTTACTTCTTCAGCTTCTACTTCTATATCATTAATCGTATATTGAGAATCAGGTTCAACCTTATTATCATCATACGGAACATCATCCCATAAGTCAGGTTCAATCTCATCTTCATATTCATCATAAAGATTTTTTTTGTTAGCCTGATCAAAAGCGAAGTTAGCTGCTACCACTAAAGATATAGCTAAAGGATCAAATACAAATATAATAATAAGTAATAAGATGTTAATAATCTTATCCATTGGAGTTCCAGTAAGTCCGGAAAGGTATTGTAGTGGTCCTAATTCTCCAGCTACTTCTGTATTATTTTCTAAGTCTAAAATTTGAAGTTGGTACTTCTGAAGTGAATCGGCTGCAATTTCCCTTTTAGCTTGAACCGCTTTACGGTTATCTTCTTCGACGTTGATTCTGCTTTGCGCCAATCTAAGTTCGGCAGTAGAGACTGTTGATCTAACACCCCCAGATACCGTGGTGTCTCGTACTTGGATCGAGGTAGCTTTCGCATTAGAAAGAGTAGAAATGTTATTAGATATTCTTTCAAGTTCTGTATCGTAGCGTACCACGTCTTTTTCATAAAAATCTTTCTTTTGAGTTAGGAATGCAGTTTGGTTTTCTTTTATAGTTAACTGTCTGTAAGTATCTTGATATGCTGCACTTAAAAAGCCGTATATACCCATACTAGTAATAATAACTAAAACTACAGCAGCGATAGAGAGATACGTTCTGAGAAGCTTATTAATGGTATGCCAATATTGATATAGGAGAGAAGCTATTACCAATTTAGAAACCTCCAAAGAACCTGCCATAATTATAACTTCAAATGAGGCACCAGCAAATAGTTTACTTAGTCCGCTCACTGAATAAAATGCGGCAGAGGCAGATACGGATAATGCAGAAAGTGCTATTATCGTAGGGAAAACATTACGTCTTATTCTGTTTATCATTGTACTAGCAATAAGAGGACTGCTGCAGCTCCGACAGTAGTTCCTATCTTATAAATAGTAGATTGTCTCTTTTGCCTCTTTAATGCCTTCTCAAAATCTAATGTTAGCCTAGCTTGAGTGTCGTATTTTGCGTTTAATTCACGGATAACTGACTCTAAATTATTATTTTGAAGTTGTAAATTAGTTACTAATTGATTCTGAGTTAGTAGTTTATTATTAGTTTCTGTCAGTATGCTCTGCATAGTTTGCATTTCAGTTGATAACCCATCAAACTGAATAAGATCTTTAATAACTAACTTAGCTATAGGTTTAGTTAATTGAATCTTGGTACTGTCTGTAGCGGTCTGCGAAAAAGCGTTCAAGCTCATCATCACCAAACATATCAACAGCATCAAGTTTCCTCTCAGTTTCTTTTTTGATAACATAAATTCTGGAATTTAATTTATTAATTTTAACATCGTACTCGCTAATTCTAGTATTTAATGAATCAGCTGCTAGCTTTAATTCAGCATTTTGGGTATTGATAGAATCAATTCTCTGCTCAAGCATCTGTATCTTAAGTTCATAAGACTCTACGTCAACATCTATTCTAGGTTGACCCCAAATCATCCAAGCTACAAATCCACCAAGTATGGCGAACATTAGGTAGCCCTGTAGTCCTTTTAGTTTCATAACTATAATATATGAATTTATTTTGTATTAAGCAACTATATCTTTACTTTCTATTAAAGTATAAGTAAAAGAGTTACTCCAGGCTTCTCTAGCCTTATTAGCTATCTCCATGAATAGTTTAAAATCTGCATTAGCAGCAATCACTTGACAACCGGCAGACCATTTATCGATCTGAGTTGATGTCTTACCTTCTATCCCTGTAGCTCTGTGTATGTTAATGCCGAATATACCTTCGTGTACATTTTCTTCTAACATATCGTATTTACCGTCTATATTATTGTCTCTATAGACTTTGACTGGTTTTTGTTGTCTTAAAGCTTCGTACTTACCTTGATGAAGTCCAATTTTATGTGAACCTCTGTATTGACCGGGTTTAAGAATAGCTACTCCATCTTCATTCATTAGATTCTTTTCCCAATGTGAACCTGGGTCTGTAGTTGCTCCAAAGCAATGGAACTTTTCTTCTCCTCCTACATTATAGGATACAGTAATACAGTCATCAAATTTATTAGTAACAACCCCGTGAGTATCTGAGTTTCTAACTCCTACTATATTAAGGTTATAATCTCCACTTTCAAACCATCTGTATCCTTTGCTGATTACAGCATCTTTTATCTGTTGTCTAGTATAACAGTCCATACTTAATTATATTTTATTCTTTTTTACCTCCTGCAAATTTTTCTAAACCTGCAATACCAAATGAACCCAATGTAATAATTACAAATGAATTGTAAATAAATTCCTGTACTACTAGGTCTTTACCGAAGTATCCGGTTACTAAGTCTACAATTGCGAATAACACCATTACCGCAAAAGACATAAATCCAATTACAGTCTTCTCGTTGATGTCGTTAGTTTCTTTAAAAATATCTTTAAAAGCCATCCAATTATGTTTTAATTTTTTAAACATAGAAAACAATTTAAGTGAAACGTTCTTTAAATATAAATAGTTTTTAAAATTGAAATCTTGAGCCAATAGTCAAAGCCCAGCTCAAAGGCATTTCAGGCATAGTACTTCCTATTACATTACCGCCTATATTAGCTTTAAACCTCTGTGTTAAATTGAGATCAAAGTTACTTCCTATTACATAATTACCATGTAAATTAAAAAGTATTTTTTTGGTATTAGAGTCAAAAGTGGCTGGAGTCATAGAGTAAGCAAGCATAGGTGATATGGTTAATCTATCCCAAGGTTTAAATACAAAAGGTTTTGTCCCGAAGGCAGTAAATGCTGCTGTACCTACAAACTGACCTCCGTCTAAGAACACTCCTATACCTGTCATTGCGTATCCCCCAACAAATCCTTTTAGCCAATTTTCTTTTTGCCCAATGAATACATCACTTAATCCTACTGTAAAAATATCTGTAGTGAACATTTTCATATACCCAGCTGAGATAGATTGTACTTTCATTATTGTACCTCTAGCTGCTACTTCACCAAATTTTTTATACTTTTTAGTAAAAGGGTCTAGTACCATTATATCTTCTCTTTTGTCCCAATTGAATAGAACAGAACTTTGAGATATATTTAAACTAAATTGTTGTAAGTTAGACCAGACCATAGCATTAGCTGAGTATGTAATTTCGCCGGTCAATGATGTTTGAGAGTATCCAAAAGATGCAGCACTTGTTAGTACCCCATCTATCATTTGCATTGTTACTAAATTAGCACTAACTATAGGTGGAGCTAGGTTTTGTTTTTCCTCTTTTTCTTCCTCCTCTTCTTCTTTTTTCTCTTCTTTAGATTCTTTTTCTTCCTCTTTTTCTTCCTCTTTTTCCTCTTTCTTTTCCTCTTTCTTTTCTTCTTTCTTTTCTTCTTTCTTTTCTTCTTTTACTTCTTCAGTCTTCTCCTCTTTCTTTTCTTCTGTTTTAGTTTCACTAGACGATTCTCCAGATGAGCCTTCTTCTGTGCTACCTCCCTCCGTTTCATTTGATCCTCCTGACGAATTATCATCGCCGCCTGTTCCATTCCCAGAAGAGTTATCTGAACCTGAAGAATTACTGCTCGAATCCGATCCAGTATTCCCATTCGAGGAGTCTCCTCCTGAAGACGTCGATCCTGACGAATTGTTAGATGAAGAACTTCCTGAAGTCCCTCCTCCGCTTGTCGTACCGCCTCCTGTTGTTGTGTTTGTCGTTCCATTTGTCGTTCCTGTATTAGTTGTTCCGGTATTTTGAGTTGCGTTAGATGTAGCATTAGTTGCTGCATTTGTTGCATTAGTTGTTGCCTGTGTTGTAGTTTGCTGTGTGGTTTGAGTTGTAGCAGTATTCGTAGAGCAGGGCGATAGAGCTTGCCACCATGCATAGGTTTCTTCTAACCATGTTTGTAGGGTACCGTTTACGAAATCAGATGATGTAAAAACTTTTGACCTATTGTAATAAGCTACAACAGTGCTACCTCCCATCTCAACAGAGAAGACTTTTACCTCACTTGTACACCTATCTACATAGGTCTGAACAAGGGTCTGTGAATGACCCTTGAACATACCCATCGCAGCAATTACTATGAACAGTAACCTTCTCATAACACTTAGTGATCAAATATTTTCTTACGAATCATTCTTTTGACGATTTTAGCAACTGCTGTCTCTAATGCTTTACGTGTTGATATACCAATCGATGATTGATTGAAAGCTACTTCGTCAAGATTTTGATCATTAAGTAAGGTTACCTCTCTAGTAGTTGTAGCGAGTCCTAATCCTGAACCTGTCATATAAAGTCCAGTTTGTGCATCAACCATTTTAACTTGAAGTCCAAGTCTGGTCACAAGAGTATTTTTTACTCCGTCTTTAAGATTAATTGTTTCATCTTCAGATATAGAGAAGTCGTATATTTCTACATAAGCGAAATATTTAGCTAAGGTAATCTTACCTCTAATCTCTATTTCATTAGCTGTAAAGCCTTTCTGAGATGCTTTGAATTGTACGACCATACGGTCTTTAATCTCTTCTTTAGTTTCAACAAATTCAAATCTAAATGTCTCATCTAAAAAAGCTACAGTAATGTTAGTTAGACCTAATCCAACTCTATAGTCTCCTAATTCAGGGTACTGTAATAAAATGTCATCTGTTAAACCTACGTCTAGAAGTGCTACTGGTATAGGATCACCAAAGTATTCCGGGATTGTATATAACGAGGCCTGTTTTTCAAACTCGGCTTGGTAATTCTCAGTAGATGTCTTTCCGACGACTTGTCCAAAGGTAGTTGCTGTTACAAAAAACAGTAAAGCAAATATCTTTTTAACCAAGGGTATCGAAGACCCCGAACGTAGCGTTTTCAAATAGACTAGGATTGGTAATAAATCTAAATACCAAATAAGTCCATCCTACAACAAATAGTAGAAATAAGCCAGCTACCCATATTAGCAATAAAGTTTGCCAAATTTTCCATAATAAAGTTGGCTGTTCCCAAATATCTTCATATATTTCAATGAAAGGGTTTGTGAAAAAGTTAATTACATTCATAGTTTTTAATTTTAAGGTTACCAATCAAATTCTTTCTTTTTTTTAACAAGAGCTGGTTTTGCGACAACTGGCTCTTGGTTTTTTTGGATAACTACGATTGTATCCTTGCTGCTTTCCCTTACAGGAGTAGGTACATCGTTTACTATTTCTACTTTTTCTGGTTCTGATTGGATACCAAAAATAGCTTCCATATTCGTTACTACTAATCCACCACCGGCTGTTATAATAATACCGATAGTAGTTATTATCTGATTCTTAATTTGTGAGAAGAATCCTTCTTTTTCTTCAGCCATTGGTTTTTTAGTTTTTAATATAAGTTAATAGTAGTGAATCCTACTTTTTCATTTTCTAAGTACAATTCTAATTTATAAGAACTTTTAGGCAGAGTAGAAGTATAGACAGTAAAGAGGTTATCCCCTACTTTACCTTTCACTAATTCCTTTGCTACTACTTTACCTTGTATATCTCTAATCTTAATGTAATAGTTACCAGACGTATCTAGCTTTACATTCATCCTAGCAGAAGAATCTGCAAAGTTACTCTCTAACTTAATACCTACTGGTGCAGCTATTTCTAAACTTTCTGGAACGAAGGTGTAAGTTTCTAACTCAAGTTCATATGAGTCTGGAGAGCAAGCTAGTATAAGTCCTGCTATTGTTATATAAAGTATTTTTTTCATTTTATTGTATATTAAGTTTTAATTTATCGCCATTCTCCTTAACAGCGTCTGTGTTTTCAAAGTAAAATAATCCTGTTACATTAGTTACAGTTCCTATAGGTTCAAACTCTAATACAAAAGCTTTCCCCTTTTTGATATTCTCCCCACCATCGGTTGATAATCCTCCGAATAAAAGCTCACCATTATAGGGTTTAGAGAAATTAGTTACTGTGTTACCTGTGTCGTATATTATGTTTTTAAGTATTAGTTTAGAAGTATCGTATTTTATTCTTGCCTGTAGTCCTACAATATCATCCCCGTTGTGGGTTAATTCTACTTTTACTAATCCATTTTCTATTTTACTAACCAAGTCTAATGTAGTTGTACCTACTACTTTAGTGCTTAAATTCAAACTACTAGCCATAGATGTCTTAGCAGTAGATGTAGCAGTAGATGTAGCAGGAAATGAAGTACTATGTGATTGATCTAAGTCTACATGGTGCCAAAAAGCAAATTCAAACGATAGATTCTCCTCAGAAGGAGTAATTCTTCCGTTCCAGTATTCTTCTCCTGTTTCGGGATCAAGTTCTCCTGAAAGTTGAGCTCCTAGCCTTTCTACTGTATAGTTCTCATATAAAACTGCTGCTGTACAACCATGGTACCAAACATCGTTGACTAACTCTGGTAAGCAGTACCCTTCTTCTCCTATAGGTACATCTAATCCTAAAACATAAGCTAGTAGTCCGTAAACATCTGCAGAATTGAATACCTGATTTAGATTAGCATCGGCTGAGAATAAGCCGAAGTTATCAGCTGTAGATGCATTACCGTTTATTCCTATATCAGTATAGTACAAGAAAGATCTATAAGCATCAGACACTGTATGAACGTCTGGTAGGTAGGATGGGTCAACAGGTATTAGATTATGTACGTTATACTCTTCACCTAGGGTTACGTCTGTAAGTATAGCATCTCCATTAGCATCTAATGGTAACTCAATTAGCGTTGTACTTGATGAGGTTCCAACAGCAACTACAAAGTTAGTAGGATCTAAAGCCTCTGGTAAGTTAAAATGTAAGGTTGCATTATAGGTTACTGGTTCTATAATATTGAATTGGTATTTAGGTGGGTTAAGTGAAGCGAGTATAGAGGTAGGTAAGTCTCCGTTTATATCTTCTAACGTAGCAATAGTAAATCTAAACTCTTTTTCTGCATCTAATGAAGCTTCAGGTTTTACTGAAAATAACATATCGTATATAGGGAGTACAGTAGTATAGGAAGTAGGATCTAATAGTGCTTGTATACTCTTATCTGAAAGTTGTATAGCTATACGTACTACACTCCATTTAGCATTACTCTCTGAATAGACTGTTGTTCCTGCCTGCCAGTTAATATAATTGTTTAGTAGGTTATAGTCTAAAGATCCGAAAGAAGTATTACTGTAGCTGTACTGTTGCTTGTAAGGACCTGCATCTTGAAGTGCATCTACTCCTGGAAATGAATAAGCATTTGCTATCGGTGCCACTATATTATGGTTATACTGTATATCTAAAAATAGATATTTAAAATCTGCTAAAGCAGTATAGTCGTCTGTTCCTACAGCGGACATATGTAGCTCTAAACGGAGCGTATCTGTCTCCTGTATGGCGTTTTCCGGAAGGGTATTTACTACTGCCTCAGTAGAGTTGTTAAACATTTTAAGGTCAAACTGTACGTTTTGACTATAGTTAATTAACGGTGCAGTAAGTAGTAGTATTAAAAGTAGTTTTTTCATTAAAGTTTAAGTTTACGAATTAGGTCTTCACATAATTTTTTGATTGCTGTTGAAACATTTGCTTGGGAGAATTTACCTCCTTGATCTATAATTAAAGTAGCTGTAGAGATAGATTTGGCTGTCCCTTTAGCTACTGCTCTTTTTGTTTTTTTGCCATCAGAATATGTACCTCTAGCAATTAATTGATAGATATCAATATTCTTTGCAAAGGTAGCTAATTGCATACTATTCTTTTGAACATCAAAATATAGCAATTCTACTTCCAGTAAATTTTCTGAGTTTGGATTTAAGTCATAGCCATAGTCTTGGATGACTTCCTCTAATACATTCTTAACACCGAATGCTAGGTCTCTATTACCTGCGAGGTCACCTATTACGATACTGTTCTTTACGTCAACTATTTGTATTTCTTGTCCTATTGCTAAAAAACCAAATAGAAAACTTAGTAAAAATAATAATATTCTCATACAATTACTGCTTTGCGACTGCAACAATTATAAAACGTTTAAAGAAAAACGGTTGGGGAAAACGATTGAAGTTAATTTCACCGATGATTTGGTTACCTTTACCGGAGAAATTGTGTACTCTTATAAATATATCAACTAATACAAAAGCTATACTATTTTAACCTTTTTAGTGTATTCTTACTTAAAAAATGATTAAAAAAAAAGAGCCCAAAAAGGGCTCTAATTTACTTCCACATCATTATAAATTTCATCTTGTAAACCGGAGTAATTATTAGTCCAGTTTTTTTCCTTGTTTTGGCAAGAAGTCTGAATTGACGTGTCCACATTTATCGCAGGAGAATACTGGGATTGGTACAAAGGAAGGCTCTCTTTGACCGGTGAGGAGGCCTGATACTTGTCTAATTGCAAGCGTCTGTCTAAAATACTGTGAGCCACATTCCTCACATAAAACCGGAGTCGTCTGATTAAAGTCAACATTTAAGTTCTGCTGCATAATTATTTATTGTATAGTGCATATACTTTATTAACTAAGTTCGATTTACTTGATGAAGGATCTAGTTCAACTCCGAACTGTTTTGATGCAACATCAATAAGATTGTCTTTAGTTAATCTGTTTAGGTTTGCTTTAGTAGGCTTGCCTTTAATAGCAGACACTACATCACCTAATTCTTTTTTAACGTTTTTAGCTCTTGCTTTTACTACTTTAGCTGTGGCTTTAACGTCATCAATAGCATCTTCTACTTCATCAGGGATACCATCGTTGTCTCTGTCTTTAGCAAGTCCGAAGAATTTCGTTCCTACCCATACTGCTCCAGCGATTGCCGCGACGATCAGTAAAATAATTAGAATTGTTTTCATGAAAAATTTAAATTAATTAACAATTGTTTATAATAAATAGACTAAGTTTTTGATATATGAGATAATGGTCTCCAGTAAGTCCCGTATTTATCCTCCATTTTGAAATAGAAGTCCAATAGGTCCTTTGCTCTGGTGTTTATTACTTCCTCATCATACTGTTCCTTGGTCATTTTGAAGGTTATCAAAAATGCTCTTTTAAGCTCTTCTAATCTGCGTTGCTCTTCTTTATCATAATCTTGAAGTAAACGTTTGCGTCTAGCAGCTTCAACCTGAATAGCTTCTCTATAGGTATCTTCATACCCTTTATTTTCTATCCATTTTTGGTTCATTCTGTGTTCGGCAAGTTCAGCTTCAAACTTATGAGGGGCTATATCAAAGTCTCCATTGATAATACGATCTTTAAGCGGATGTCGATTCGTAAGAGGTTTTTGCTTAGGGGTATAACTTCTCCACCACATGAAGCGGTCATAAGGTTTCTTGTAATATCCCTTTTTGAAAAAATTCTCTAGCCATGCAACACTATGTGAAGGCTTATAAGGTAAGTTTGTAACCATATTAGTAATATACGAATAAAATCGGATACTACCAACTTTTACCTAATAAATTATGAAGAATGTTTAGCTACAATAAATCCTAGTATCTTCTTTACAGTAGTACTCATCACTTCTTTCTCCTCAACTGTAGGAAAATGTTGTGTAACACCGTCAGGAACATACCCTAGTGGGTGACTTTGGGTATCTTTTTTTCTATATACTAAAGTACTGTTAATAGGCTTGTTCATATCTGTCTATTATTTAGGTGGTTCAAGTTTTTCTTTCGGGTTGTGGAATGAGATTAATACGTCTGGATCTCCTTCTGGCGTTCCTACTACAAGGTTATCTGTATCTTCAATGTTCACAGTATAGAAACTTCCAGTAGGTTGATGTAGTACTACAAAATTAAATTCTTCGATAGGAACTATATTTCCATCTAATGATGGTAGATAATCGTTAGCTTTATCGATAGTACTTACACTCTTATATGACCAGCTATCTGAACCAGAGTTATAAGTAATAAGTGCTGTTTGCATTCCAACATAAACTGGAAGTGAAGAACCCGAAGGTATAATTTCATATACATTACCTAATCTATCTTCAGCAATTCTAGGAACAGAAACTGCTAATGAAGAAGTAAGTGTAGAACCTACTGGTAATGTTTTTCCACTATGTGACCAAACTAAGTAGTCTGCTGGATCATCAGAGTCTGGTTGTCCAACAATGTGATATGATTTTAATTCTGTACCTACTATAATATCTTCTGCTCCTACTTGTGCGTTAGAAGATGAAACATACTTATCAGTAAAGTATAATCCTTCGTATGCATATCTAGTTTTAGGAGTACTAGTAGAAAATTCGTAGTGGTGTTTGTTATTTAAGATTTCATTAGAACTACCACTATACGCTAAATCACTTGATGATGGGAAAGAGAATTGACTGAACTGTTTAAAAGTACCAAGTTCGATCGGCTCTAAACCTCCACCGTATGCAATAGCATAGTATCTAAAAGAGCTAGCACAGTTATCTATATCTTCGCTAGAAGAAGGAATTACATAGTTGGTAAGGTAGTATTTGTCTTTAAAAGAAGCTTTTACTGTATCCCAGTCTTGTACTTTAACAAACTGTAATCCTTGTACAGAATCTCTTTTTGTCTTAATAGCTAAGTCAGGTAAATTTGAAGCATTACTAACTGATAGTAGTGTGTCTACTTCTCCTAAACTACTGCTATGATAAAAAGGTACTGCTAAGCTAGAAGAAGTATACTCATGTAGTAATTCTAATGGAGCAAATCCTGTAGCACAGTATGTGTTGTCAACAATAGCGTTATCGTCGTATGCTAATCTTAAAATAAATTTTTCCGGTCCATCATCTATACTGGTTGGGAAGACATTATAAAAATCTTCCTCATGGTGTCTAAATGCTGTAACAAACGGAGCATCGGCGACAACTGATGCTGATAAATGGTTGATGATTGATTGATGAATAGTAGGTTTATAGATTACGTCTAGTTCCGTAATAGATGCACCTTGCATAACTTCAAACAATTTATCCCATGAAATATTAATGTTGAGTCCTTGTGTTGTAATCGTAGTGTCTGTGTTCATCTCCAGAAACTTGAGGTCACCATGGACATCCTTTACAAAATCAAATGATAATAATGTTCCTTTCATAATTTTTGGGTGTAATTACTTCTTTTATATAAATATCTATACTTTTGCGTTTAATACCTTTTTAGATTAAGGATTTTATTTTTGTGAAGGTCCAACCTTTTTCAACAAATCTTTTTACTAAAAAATCTCTTAAAACTTGATGTCTTGGGTGTCTCCACTGTGCTTTAATATCAGTACCTCTTTTACCGTATGTAGTATCGGGGTATGTTCTCGTATCCTTTTTGTCTATATCTAATACATAGATGGGAATTTCGTTAGAATGCATACAAAAAGCAAGGTGAACATCTTCTCCGTACTCATGCAAAGGTGGTGTATGGGTATACTTTGAAATTACATCTGAGTGCATAAAATAGCTCTGCCCTACCATGTCAACTTTTACAGGTTTAAAAGGGAATATATCGTAATGTGCTCCTACTCTACTTGTGACATCATATTTCGATTGTCCTTCCCTTAGGTTCATACCCAATCCTCCAATTAATACTGTATCGTCTAACTGCTTGCTGAACTCTATTGCTTTACGTAAATAATCAGTACCAGGTAACATATCATCATCTAAAATGAAGGTGTACGGTGTCCTATTATTAATAGAGTTGTAAAACCTACTATAAAGTGAAAGGTGTTTTTCTGTATTATGGTATACAAATGCAGGATACTTAAGTGTGTATGGAGCAGGATTATTCCAATGAATAAATATATCTGATTTAACGCTTTGATTTTCGATAGCAGCTATTTGACTATCTAAATAATCTAATCTATCACAAACCGTTAAAACTGTGGTAACTATATTACTCATAACAAACTCTTTTTTCTGTACATACTAATAATAATGTCTGATTCCCAATTGGGTATATTTTTCCATATATTTGCTTCTAGTCGTACTCCTTGCTTGTTTAGTTTATTGTATGTTTCTCTTCTCTCTATGCTTTTCTCTATTCTACCTTTAACCCATCTATAATGATCTATATCAATTAGATTAGTTCTAGTATTTTTATTATCTCTTAAATGGTGTGGTGAAAGCAATCTATCCGTAGATGGAAAAAGACAAGGTTTATCTAAATCAGCCCAAAGCGTTCTCTTAGTAATTAAAGGAAACTGTTCTTCTATATTTTTATCTGAGATTTCAATTAATTCTTCTCCAGGAGCTTCCCTATCTCTTAGTCTACCCCAAACATACCCTTCTAAGGGTCTATCCCAAATCTGAAATTCATCTACATCTGCCATCAGAATAAGAGGTTGTTCTGTTTGTTCTATAATTTGATTAAGTTTATTAGTTTTTGTAACTCCATCAAACTCCCCTACCCATTTCTCTAGTTTTAAATTTAATTTTGGATTAGCAAACTTATCTATATCGAAGTCAGAATTACTGTGTATAATTAAGTGAAATATTTCTATATCTAACTTACTATAGTGTTTAAGAAAGTGAGGGAGTAACTGTAAGTCATAGTCTATCCCTACACAGCTAATTAGTTTGATCATAATAGTTTAAATTGTGGAGTATCTTGACTATACCAAACTACAAGTACCTTTCTCGAACCTTTAGTTACTTCAGAAACACTATGTGGAGCATCCATCCCCATGTAATAAGCAACTTGTCCTCTTTTTCTAAAATTTGTAAGCTCACCTCTTAGATAGAAGTCCCCGCCTTCAAAGTTATCATCTAACATTATTACGTACGTATGTAGTGACTTTTCATCTCTATGTTCTAATGCCTTGCCTCCTATGTTATAATTAACTCTATGAATTGTGATAGGGTTCAGAAGCTCTATTCCCAAAACTTTTGCAATTGCTTTATTAAAATCAGCATTATCTACTGTGTAAAAATCAACATTAGTTTCATTAGAGTCTTCAGTAAATTTTTTAAAGTGTACTAAGCCGGGACTTTGACTCTCTAATCTTTCCATTTGTGTTTGACTAGCCTTAGGAACTGTGGTAAGGTATTCCTCTAGCATATCTACTGCTTGTTGTTCGATTTCAAATATCATAATAAATTATCTACATAATGTGCTCCGCAGTTAAAATTTAATCTAATAGGAGCTTTGTTCCATTTGTCTACATATGCATAACCGTAATCAGTTCTACTCATTACTTCTTTAATACAGTATGCGTAAAGCTGAAGACCAGCTCTAGAAGGAGCTACTGATTTAATAACGTAAGTACCTCCTGAATAATTAGAATTAGGTGTTGGTAGTTCTTTAACTTTCTCTATCCAATCATATGTTAAAAAGTTACAAGTCCAAAACCAACCAGAAACCTGTCCTTTATAATATTGAAGAAATACAGAACAACCTGCCTCAAATCTTTTCTTAAGATTTTCAAGGTCAGGTCTACCTTCCCAATCGGATAATTTATCATCTATACTATCAACGATAGTCTTTAAATCATCTTCTCGGTCGTATTTAGTTAATTCTACGTAGGTATAATCTTCATCTAGTCTAACAGGCATCTTAAACTCTGGAGCATAGATGCACATTTGTACTACATCATCTTTATTCACCATCTTCTAATAACTCGTCTATAGCTACTTGCAATCCAAGTAACAAGCTAGTTGAACCAAATTCCTTCTGCACTTCAAACGCACGTCTTTCTACATCTCCAGCCTTACCGGCTTTAGCCGCTCTCGCGAGTAGCTCTAAAATTTGATTTTCTCTTTTTTGCTCTAAAGAGACATTAGGATCGATTACTCCATCCTCTACTAACTCATGGTACTTTTTAATTGAATCACTCATAACTTTTATTTTTATGTTTTAGTTTACGTGTATATTTTGAATTATCCCCGTGGTCCTTTTGTATCATCCGACGTCTCGCAAGTTGGGCTATCTCTCCCATCGAGTACTTTTCCTCTCCTATCGTCTTTTTCGCTTTCATTCCAACTCTCTTCAAAGAATACAAAATCTACCATATCTTAATATACGAACTTTATTATAAATATCCAAGAATAAGGCAATAAAAAACCCGACACGTCTGCCGGGCTTATGTTGTTAAGTAGTGTACTGCAACCGGATGCACTTAAGATCACCGGAAATTTCTTTTACGCTCTTGGGGTACTTTACGCCGGACTACTCCTTACCGACTTACTTACCTTAACTAACTTACTTAAAGATACGAATAATTAAGTTCCTAGGCAACTATATCACCATATATTTTCAAAAAAAACCCCTCCTTATAGCATTCTCGGAAGTACCAAGTGGTTATGGCACCGAGGCTTTTTAGGAAGGGCTTGTCAAATTCGCGCGTGGCGACTTCGTCGGTTAGAGAGAAACGCCCCCTACCCTTTCGTTTCGTCCATATTCGCTTTTTTGTAAGGAGTAATCAACTTCTTGATCTCACCTGCTGCTTTTCTCGCTCTTGCTTGAGAAGCTTTAGTAGTTCCACCGTTTTCGGCTTCTAAAATGTTAAACTGCTCTGCAATTTGTTCAAATAATTCTTGTTTTGCGCTCATTGTTGTAAAATTAATTTAGTTTCTGAATAATTAAAGCTATACTTAAGTAAATGACTGAAGAATAAATCTCCAATTATTGAGTTAATAAAGAAGGGTATTGCCATTGTATAGCATAATAACAGTCCTTCTATTGTTTTTGGATAACCAGTAAGCCATACTCCAAAGTTTGTAACTATGAAGAAAATCAAACTGCCTATCAGTATATTAGTTGTTTTAATTTTTTTGACATAATGTCCTAAAAGGCTAATCAGTAAAAATGAACCGTACACCCATATAGATATAGAATAAAAACCTAAATATAAATCAGAAATACCCATAGCTATTAAAGGTAGAATAGTACCAAAGATCTTATTTTTAAAAGTAGTAGCACCAAATAATGCTAATGCAGCGATAGGTGTAAAATTAGGAGGGTGTGGAATTAATCTAACAACTACTGCTAAAATAACAAATCCTAATACTAATAATTCTCTTTTGCTATTCATTTTTTAGATTCTTACAAACTGGGATTGATTCCATTTTATGTTTGTTTCTATATTGGAAGCTATAGAATATATTTAGAACTTCTTTTTGCCTTTTAGTAAGCTTTCTTTTATCACCACCAAAAGTCATAGCCCATTCTAATTCATCGTAGCTAGCTCCAATTTGATCTTCATCTGTTCTACCATCATCCCATAGTCCATCAGTTGGTGCTGCATCTAGGATAGAAAAGGGGACTTGGTATTCCACTGCTGCTTCTCTGACCTCTGATTTCATTAGATCAGCAATTGGGCTAATATCTACTCCTCCATCACCGTATTTTGTGTAAAAACCGACCCCAAAATCTTCAACTTTATTTCCTGTACCGACAACTAAGCTATTTGTTAGTCCGGCGATATGGTATAGAGTTGCCATTCTTATCCTTGATCTAGAATTAGCTAGTATAAGTTCATCTTCTCTTTCAAATAAAGAAGAAAATTCTGTAAACACCTTATCCAATTCGAACTGTAGAGGTATAACATTTTCATACTTGTCAGTTAAAAAAGCAATGTGTTCTTCTGCTCTTGCTAATTCTGCACCTCCCTGTTTAATAGGAAGAGAAACAACATAGGTATTAATTCCTGTTTCAGCACATAGTGTTGAAGTGAGGGCGGAGTCTATTCCGCCCGATACACCTACTACAAAGTTTTTATCGTTAGCATTTTTGCTATATTCTGATAGCCAGTCTATTATAAAACTATATTTCATTACCCTAACAACATTTGTTGTGCAGCATCTACTGCGTTAGACTCATTATCTTTAGGTTTTATGGAAACTACCGCTGAAGTAGTTAGCATAGTGCTCGATACTGATGTTGCGTTCTCTAAAGCTAGTCTGGTAACTTTCGTTGGGTCAATAATACCTTCTTTAAACATATCAGAGTAATCTTCTTTTCTAGAATTATACCCGTACCATGTATTCTTTTTAAGATCGATATTTTTTACTATATCTTGTATTCTTACATCATCATAACCAGCATTATATAAAATCTGCTTAAAAGGACCGGTGATTGATTCTGTAAGAATATCAAAGCCAATAATCTCACTAGCACTCAGCTTATCTAAATTACCTTCTTTTTTAAATTTAACTAACATCTTATTAGCGTTGAGTAAAGCTATTCCTCCTCCAGGTAAAATACCTTCTTCTAAGGCTGCTTTAGTAGCATGAAGAGCATCGTCAACTCTATCCTTTTTCTCTTTCATCTCAACTTCAGTATGACCGCCGACGTGCACGATAGCAACACCACCGATCATTTTACCTAACCTGTCTTGAAGATTTTCTTTCTCAAAAGGTGAATTACTTTCATCAATTTGAGTTTTAATATCGGTAACTCTTTCTTCAATAGTTTCTGCGTTTCCTTGAGCATCAATAATCGTCGTCTTATCTTTCGATACAGTAACTTTTCCAGCCTTACCTAACCATTCAGGATCAAACTTATCTAACCTCATTCCTTTTTCTTGCGATACTACTGTACCACCAGTAAGGATGGCGATATCTTCTAATGTAGCTTTCTTTCTATCGCCAAAGTCAGGTGCTTTAACAGCTACAACAGGTAAGATACCTCTCATCTTATTAACTACCATAGTAGAGAGTGCCTCTCCGTCGATATCATCTGCGATAACTAATAGTGACTTATTCTGTTGAGAAACTGCTTCTAAGATAGGAAGTAACTCTTTAACAGAATTTAACCTCTTATCAGTTATTAGTAATAACGGATCACGAAGAACAGCAGTCATAGAGCTATTATCGGTGACAAAGTAAGGAGACTTATAACCTCTGTTGAATTGCATACCTTCGACTGTTTCGAGATATGTTTCTCCTGTTTTGGATTCTTCTATTGTCACAACTCCATCTTGTCCTACTTTATCCATGGCAGTGGAAATCAATTCACCAACTTCCGTGTCATTATTAGCTGAAATAGTAGCGACTTGTTTTAGCTGTTCTTCGTCCGTTATATCTTTTGAAATTTCTCTAAGGTAGTCAATAGTCAAATCCTTAGCATACTTAATTCCCTTACTTACTTCTACTGCATTAAAGTCCCCAATAGTGCCCAAGCCTTTTTGGTATATTTCTCTAGCTAGTAATGTAGAAGTAGTAGTTCCGTCTCCTGCTTCGTCCCCAGTCTTAATAGAAGCTTGCTTAACTAATTGTGCTCCTATATTTTCAACAGTATCTTCTAACTCTATTGCTTTTGCAACTGTTACTCCGTCTTTAGTAGAAGTAGGCATACCTTGAACTTGTTCAATGATAACGTTTCTTCCTGCAGGACCTAAAGTACATACAACAGTCTTTGCTAATTTTTCAACTCCTTTAGATAGTTGTAATCTTGCTTTGTGGTCAAATTCTAATTCTTTACTCATCGTCTGATTGTTTTATAACTGCTAATATTTCTCTATCTTGTGCAATATAGTATTCCTCTCCTTCGAAGTCAATCCTCAAAGTACCAATTTTAGGAACAAGCACTACATCTCCTACTTTACAAGATCTAACTGTAATGAGTTTTGATGGGTCTAATTCTGATTGACGACCTGGTCCTACGGCTAATACTACTCCCATTTCTGGTTTCTCTTTTCCCATATCAGGAATAACAATATTTCCGTATGTTTTTTCTCCCTCGTCAATAGGTTTCAAAACAATTCTGTCATTAGATGGCAATAACTTTTTTATCATAAACTTTAATATTTAATATTAATATAAGAACTTTTATTAGAAAAAACAACCCCAGAGCTGGTTTATTTAGCTAATTTTTAAAGTTTTTGGCTCTAAACCTTTAGCATAAGGTATAACAATTTGTAATAGTCCGTTTTTAAACTCAGCAGTTGCTTTGCTTAAATTAAACCTACTATCAATTTTCCAACCTAAGTTGAATGAGCGTTTCGCAATACCCTTATGGATATATTGATCGTCTAATTCAGCTTTTGGTCTTTCGTAATTTACTCTGATTATATTACCCTCAATAAGAATTTCGATATCTTCTTTATCGATTCCGGTGCAAGCAATATCAATGCCTAGACCGTTGTCTCTTTCGTAAATATCTAAAGGGTGGGGTAATTTGGATTCTGCTAGTGGTCTGTATGAACTAGCATCTTGGAAAAAATTCCTAACTAAAATGTCGAACGGATTACGTTCATAAAATAATGTACTCATATCATTAAAATTTGTGACGTCCTAAGATCGTCGGGTTAAAAAAAAATTAAAACGCTCTGGGCTGTTTTTCATTTGTTATAAATATAGTAAATTTTCATTTATTTTACAGCTCTTAATTTATCTAAAATATTAGGATTAAAATTTAACTCAAAAACATACTTACTACTTTCATATAAATCTTCATAACTTATGGTACTTATGTTAAGTTTATTACTAATCCAAATTAACTTTTGATCCACTTCTTTAATTATACCGTAATAAGCTTTTAACCTATCGAAGTCATACTCACCTGCTTGCCATCTTAATTGAGAATTTACTTTACCTTGTATAGCTTCTAAAGATTCAGCTTGGCTTTTTTTATCGTATCTATCTAAAATTACTACATAATCAAAATTTTTCGCATATTCAACAACTTCTTCTTTAGTGTAGTTTACTTTATTTCCAGGGATTAACTTCACACAAGACCTCTTACTGAATTTAAGGTCTAGAGGTTCATTAGAGTAGTTTAATGAGTATGCTTGTGCGAGTTGTTTTCCTAAGTAAGAACTTCCTGTTCTAAAGTTAGCAATAATGAGAATAGAATTAATGACCATCTCTCCAGTTATCTGAAATCTCTGGTGGTGCTTTTAAAGTCACTCCAGGTAGATGAGTAGTAGTCTCCATGATCTCTTGAACATAAGGAGCGAACATTTCTACATCTTTCTCATCACAATTAATAATCAATTGATCATGTACCTGTGCTTGTACTTTAGCATCTATACCTAACTCTTGAGCTTTACGATTAATCTTTAAAGCAGCTCTATTCACTACCGCTGCTGCTAGTGACTGCAATTGAAAGTTAAGGCAGTTATTCAGCCCGTTACGGTAATCACGGTAAACTTTAATTACTTGGTCTCTACCGTACTGAGGTTCTAATTCTTTTCTAAACCTCCAGTCCATCATTCGTTCACCGAACTTTTCGTATATCTTTTTTACTCTAGGTAAATGTCTTACTCTTCCTACATAGTTTTTAATATACCCTTTTTCTTTAACAGTTCGTCTAGAGTTTTCTCTCCATTTAGCAAGGCCGGGAAATCCATCTAAGTAACCTTTAATTAGTCCTTCAGCAGTCTTCTGATCTACATCCAACGTCATTTTAAGAGCATAAGCCTCCATACCGTAGGCAACCCCTAACGAGTACGCTTTAGCTTTATTACGTGCAACAACGTCTAACTTCTTAAGATAGTTATCAGCCTTTTTATCAGCAGAGACTCCGTTAGGAAATCTCTCTTTTTGCTCATTCATTTTTTCAGTCTGTATAGCAACATAAGAATAGAAATCCCAGCCATTGTTAAATATTTCTTGTAATTTTTCATCTCCTGATACTGAGGCAAAGCAGTGAGGTTCTAGAGATTCGTAATCCGCATCTATAACCTTTCTACCATTTCCGGCAATAAGGAATGCACGAACGATATTAACATATTTCATTATGATAGGAGCGTCTTCTCCTTCTTCTAATGGTTTAGGTAACTGCTGTGCATCACTTCCGTATCTTCCTGAGACTGTACCGTTTTGTTTAAAGTAGAAGTAGTACTTACCGTCTTCTTGACGATCTCTAAATCTATCTACATAGGTAGATTTAATCTTTAAAAGCTTATTATATACACGTAGATTCTCTGCCCAATGATGCTCTTTAGCTAAGTCTTTAACCATATCCATATCAAACTTATCTCGACCAGACTTAGTATTAGCTCCAGATACTTTAGGTTTGATTCCCATATACTTAAATACTATCTCTCCTAAGTGCTTTTTAGACTGTATATTAATATATTCGCCATCGTTAGACTCCTTCCATAACGACATAGATATACGAGCTCTTTCGACTTCATCTAATTTATCAATATCGCCGGTAAGTAAAAACTCTTTTACATCTGAGTCTTCTAGTGTTTCTATATTCTTAGCAGTTAAAGAGTACTTACCTGTTTTCTCACTTCTAGGTACAGGTAAAGAGTATCGTTCAATTAATCGTTGAGCAAAATTACCTTTATGAGAAGGAGGATAAGCATCTGTTGCTGTATCTACAACCCACTGTTTTACCTCGGGTAAAGCTAATAGAGACTTCATTACGATTTTTTTATTCTCCTGTTGATCTTTTACAATCTCAGTATGAATCTTTTCGATAAGTTCTGTATCTAGGTCTACTCCGTAGGATTCCATAGGAACAGTCACTTCACGGTAGATAGGCATTACTTCATCTTCGAAGAAGAATTTCTCCAGTCCTTCTTCTTTAAGTTTTCCCAAGTATAGATTACATATACGTAGAGTAAGGTCGGTATCAGCAGAAGCATACTTACTAAGTATGTCCAGGTCAGCCTTATAGATCTCAAAACTTTCTTTCGTAACACTTCCTCCATTATTTTTAATACTTTCTTTTAGTTCAATCTGCTCTTCATTAGCAGCTTTCTCAACATCTAAACCTAATGCTTCTTGATTCATTATAGCAATAGATTTCAAACCAAATGGATTACCAAATCCAAAGGCTCCTTCTTCATAAACTGTATGAACAAGTAATCCAGTATCAACCCAAACATCAGGTAATAAATCTATACCAAAATAGTTTTTAATAAACTGGACGTCAAACGAAGCATTATGGAAGACTAGTTTCTTCCCTTTTAGTGCTTTAAGTAAATTTTTAGAGATAACATCGGTAGAAGTACCGTTAATAGTCTGAAGCTCTAATACCCCTTTCTCAAAGTTCCATACTTGAGTAGGTAGGTAGAATCCTACTCCTTCATCGCCAGAGATAGACCATCCTACAATAATATTCTTTCTAGGATTAAGACCAGAGGTCTCGGTATCGACTGCGATTACTTCTGACTCTTGAATGTGTTGGAACATTAATTTTAACGTCTCAGAATCTTGGACGGTATAATACTTTTTTTCTAACTGCATATATTATAATATAAGAATTTAAATTGAGAAATCAAAATTATTTTCACAGATCTTATAATTAGATTCTAAAATTTCTAGGTTTCTAATTGAATCTGTAATAGCTACGTGATCTTTTTTATGGGCGGTGTAAGGTAATAATCCTTCATCTAATGCTTTTTCTTTTAATTCAACTGGCAGTTTCCCTTTTCCTTTACCCATTGGTGAAACGATTTTTTCTCTAGGTACTCTATAAACAGAATCAGGTGTTATAATCAATAACCAATCAAAATCTAATTCATCATTCATAGATAATTTATTAGATTCTTTATTAATCTTATTTAATATAGGAGACCAGTATTTAACAGAATATGTACCTGCTTTACCTTTACCGTCAATATTTTTTGCTTTAGGAGGAGCTGGAATGTATGATCTATCGTTTAGAAGTACCCAAATAATATAGCAGGCAAAAGCCTCACCTTCTATACCATGGAATTGTGCTGCATCTAAACCAAGTTTTTCAGCTCTTTTTTTATTCTCTTTAATACTATGGAGAAGTAATTTAACCTCAAAGAGTTTTTGTTGATAATTCATAACCTTTATTTTATACTTAAATATACGAAATTATCTGCTATTTTCCAACTTTTCTAATACCTTTTTCTGGTCTATTTCAATATTATGATTTCTTTCTAATTGTTGGATTACTCCTCTTTTCATATTGTCATTTCCGTTAAAAAAATTCCAAATAAGAGTAGAACGGACTTTATTAATTTTTTCCTGGAATCTTTTGCAGCTACTTTCAAGAAGGTTTTCATCTTCCTCTGTAACTTCTACTTCAATGTTATTCTGAGATGCAAAATTAATTAACCCTAAGAGGTCATTATTATCATAACACTTTTTAATGTAGTCAAAATCTTCTTCTGTACCTCCTTTATCAGGATGTGCTATTCTACTAGCTTTTCGGTAAAGTTTTTTGACTTTTAATTCTTTTTCTACTTTGGTATTAGGTTCTTCTTCTCCAGGTGGATTATCTCTAATTTCACCTGTTTCTTCGTTTACCCAAACTTCAGCCTTTATATTATTAAAATACTCACTAAATAAGTCTTTCCAAACTACTTGATATTCATCAAACTGTTCCTGAAAATCTTCATATTCTAACTTTAGAAATTCATACTTGTGTGAGTATTTTTTTAATATTCGAGACATTAGTATTCACCGTATAGATCAAATTTCATTGGTTCTGGTTCCTCTACTTGCACCTCATGTTTTTTGATAGCATAGAGTTTACCATCTAAAGGAGCTAATCTATATTCCCCTTTAAACTTAGTTTTACGCATGTACATTGTAAGAGCCATTACCAGCCCTTCGATAGTATTTCCTTGGTCTATTACCAATTCCCAATTATCTCCAGGCGGTACCCGTGTGGCTATTAGCTCTTTTTCTTCTTCAATAATAATTTCAGGCATTACTGTCTTAATGTCTTGTTAATAAGGTATTCTGGTTCTGTAAAGAAGTCAGGTATGTACATTGAATGAGTAGCTCTAATAGGATTAATATCTATTCCTCCTCTTCTAGTGTAAAGACATGCTACCATAAGTTGATCAGGTTCATATGCATCTATAAGGTGCTTATATACCATTTCACAAATCTCCTCATGGAAGTGAGATACAGTTCTATGAGAAACAATATACTTAGCTAATGAGTCGGCTGCAGGTAATTTCTTACCTTTAATCCTAATAAAGATATCACCCCAATCTGGTTGATTAGTTACTCTACAGTTAGATCTTAGTAAATTAGATTTAAGTTTAATTTCTTTAGGTTCATCTTCACTATCTTCTACAGCAAGCTGTGTGGCATCTGATTTAAAGGCAGTAAAGTCAATTTGATCTAAATCAACAGCATCTGCTAAATCAGTATACCCTTCGAACTCTAATATTTCTGCTTCATCCCTAGAAGAGAAGAAAGTTACTGTAATAGGGGCTTCGAGTAATTCACTCAAATCTCTAGTTACTCTAGCTTCTATACCTGCTATACATTCCTTAGCAGTTTCACCTATTCTAGTCATATTAAAAGAGTTTAAGTACAACTTAATAGATTTAGACTCCACGTGATTCTCTGAATCTGCTGGACATACAATTTTTAACATACCCGCTACTGGTTGTCCTTTGAGTGTAATAGCAGATACTTCGTATGCATTCCATACATCTACACCTACAAATTCGTCACCTTTAAGACCGTATCCTTCTCTATTTAACTTTCTCGGTATTTTAACTAGCAGTTCAGGAGCATAAGTATCCTTATACCCGTCACCTCCTACTTTACCTAAGTGTTTAGATGCAATCTCTACTACTTCTTTATAATTTTTAACTTCTGACATATTTTATCCTTTAAATATTTGTTTTTTGCCACCATCGTAAACATAAGCGTGACCATTTTCTATCAATAGTTTATTTAAAGAGGTTTCTTCTCCGTTAATTTTAACAAAAATCTCAGCTAGTACTCTTCCGTATTTACCGGTCCCATAAGACTGAATGATAAACTTACCATCATTTAGTTTTAAGTGTTCTTCTGTAAACTTAGAAGCTAAAATACCTTTAGCTTTTTCTTCTAAATTTCTAGTTCTTTTTTCCCAGGTATCAACACCTTTGAATCTTAATCTAGCTTTAGTCCAAACGTCAAAGCCAAGATCGATCATTACGTCGGCAGTATCTCCATCTACTACTCTGACTAATTTTGCTCCGTATCTATACATTTATAAAATTTAATATTTGTTCTACTCTTTGCATAGGAGATCCTGTAATAGTAAGATAAGGTTGACGTACTCCTTCTAGTACAGCTCTAAATTCTTCATCTACTTCTTTTCTCCACTCTTCACTTATACTTCTTACTCCGTCATCTACTGATTCGAACTCAATAGGAAAGTAGATATAGTGAGTATATTCATTTTTTACTCTATTCCAAGTATCTTCTATATAATTGTACGTATGTGAAGTTACTCCTTTCATAAATTTAGTATATACTACAACATCCATGTAACATCTATCTAATACTAAATTATAAGGTTGAAGTAAAGCTTCTAAATGAAAACTACTAATAGCTAACTGAGTAGCGCAAGTACCTTCTTCGTTAATAGGAAATCCGTAACTACCTACCGTACGAGTAGATTCGTTTACGAATTCATATTTAGGTAATTTATTTTTAAGTAATTCATAAACAGTAGTCTTACCTGTACTACTTGCTCCTACTAATGCTATTCTTTTTATCATAAAACCTTTTTAAAGTATTGTACATTCCTGCTACTCCGAAGTCTGCTCCGTATTTTTTATTTTGCTCTAAAAAAAACATCATTAATCTCTGAAATGAATTACCTTCATTTTTTCTTACTAAATAAAATTCTTTATCTATATTCATATCTATAAAACTTTTTTTAAGAAATTAACCCACATATATAGCGATCTATCTCTTAATATACGAAATAAATCATCTAATTCCAACTGAAAAGTATTAAACTTTTCTTCAGCTATGACTTTACCTTCATCTACACCAGCTACTACTTTATGTAGAACTGCTCCTGCAGTAGGATATATACCTTCTTTAATACCTTCAAAAGCTCTTACTTGAGGATCTTTTCCTTTAAGTTCTGGATACTCTGTTATAAGTCCTGGGTGACCATTATATATTCTTGATCTTTCACAAACATAAGCAGGTACTACTCTCAACCAACCATGTAAAGTAACTATAGCATCAGGAAATTGTTCTAGCAACTCTATATACTCTTCTTCATCAGGTTTATTACTAAAAGTAAAGTAACCTTGTTTTTCTATCCTAGGATCTATAGTTCTAAGATGTTCAGGTCTATCATTAGTAATAATCCTATCAGGCCATCTACCTAATGACTCAGCTATATCAGCTATTTCAGCACCTGTCTGACTAAAGAATGTTATCCACGGCTTCTTGTCCATTTGCAAACCATCTAAATTTTTGAATATTATTTTTTATTGTACTTAACTGCTCAGTAGTGATGTCTGAGTTTATTAGTTCAAATAGTTTTTGAGACTCTTTAGACCAAAGTCCTTGATCTCTATATGTTATACCTTTAATACCGTGAACTACAGGATTAGAAGTATCTAAAGAATACAGCCAACTATAATCAGCATGTTTATAATATTGAAACTCTTGAGGTAATCCACATCCTAATAAATGATGAGGTTTATTTGTATTAATAACACCGTCTCTCAATAAATCTCCCAGTAGCTTAACACGTCCTAGCATCCAGCTAACATACTTGTTAGGATGAGGAACAGACTGTGTGTAATACGAATAATCGAAAGATATAGCAATCATATCAACATCCGCATCTTTATCCAAGTACTGGTAGCATTGTACAATTTCATTATACGTCTTACCTTGCACTACTCCTATTTTTTTACCTGGGACTTTGCTATGATGTATATTCCATAATTCCATTTGAGTACAAGTCTTGGCAGCATCCTCTAAAGCATCTGGAACTATATACCAGGTAGGTCTCAATCTTTCAACCCATCCGGCAAACTTGTCAGCATCAAAAGCTTCTTCAAGTTCAAAAATAGAGTTATCTAAAATTACTTCTCTACCTTTTAATACTGCTCGTTCAAATTGCTTTAAATATTCTTCATCTTCTTCAAATAAATGAACTAGTGCATAATCATAATCTGTAAATTTTTGTACTTCTTCGAAAATACTTTTAGGACTCTCGTGTGCTATTTTTATCATTGATTTCTACTGAGCTTAATACTGTTGATATACTTTTAACTGAATCGTTTAATAACTTTAAGGCGTTATCTAGTTTTCTTTGGCCTATTTGAGCATCATAAATTTCTTTATATGCTTTTTCAGCAATGGCAAAAGGAATATAGTCTTCTCCCTCTATGGTAACCTTATGTTTATTTAGATCAAGCATTGAAAAATTGTTTAAGGTCTGGTCTAAAGTAGTTAATAGATTTCATTACTTTTCGATCTCTGGATCTATAGACAATATACCTTCCTTCCGCAATCTTCTCAAAATGACAGGCCTCACCTTGTTCCTCACTTCTCTTGCTGACGGTAAGTATGGCTTCTTCTTCAGTTGAGCAAGCTTTCGATAGATTACTAGCTTGTACCTCTTGATATGCCGGCCATATCTTATCCTTAAGGCCATGTAACATAACACCGTTCCCAAGGGAAACATAAGTAATGTCGCACAAAGCGTCCAAAACCTCCACAATGTCGCCCCTTTCGCAAGCTTCTCTATATTCTTCAAGTTCTTCTGATATGAAATCATATACAAACTTCCATTCTTTTTCTTCTGGAATAGTTGGTTCATAATTATTTGGTTTACCAAATGTTGCATTAAACGTTTCTACTTCATCCACAAACGGGACTGAATTACTCTCTACTTCTGGAAATAATGATAGTTGTTTACTCATCTTTATTTAATTTATTTGTATTTTTAACAGGCATAGTTAATCCTCCTATATAGTTACCGTCTTTCAGATGTTCTAATTCTGCTCTTTCGTAATCATCTTCTAATCTCACAATATCGTCTTCTCCAAAGTAAGTACCTGTTTGAACCTCTACGAATCTAACTGGTTTATCTGTTTTATTCCAAGCTCTATGTGTAGAGCCACTTGGTATACTTATAGAATCTCCATAAACTAATTCGTATTCCATATCATCTAAAACAACAGTAAGAGTTCCTTGTATAACCGTCCATTCTTCACTACGTTTATTATGATACTGATACGATAGTCTACTTCTCGGTTCTACCTCAATAACTTTTACTTTAGCTTCTGAAGTATCATGTAATACTTGGTACGTACCCCAAGGTCTATACTCTAATGCTTGCATACTCCTGCTAATTCAATATTTTTATAAAACTCTGCTCTAGCTGAATCTTCATTCAAAAAGCAACCAGTTAATTTAGCAGTTTGCATAGAAGCTCCATGATGTTTAACTCCTCTACAGCTCACACAGTTATGAGTAGCATCTATCATTACAGCTACACCTAAATTACCTTCACATATCTTATCAATAGCATTATGAATAGCTACGGTAAGCTGTTCTTGAATAGCACCTCTTCTGCCGAAATGCTCTACAATACGATTTAGTTTAGATAATCCAACTACCTTACCGTCTTTAGAAGGAACGTATGCAATACTTACTCTACCTCCAATAGTCTGGTGGTGATGTGAACACATAGAAGTAACTGGAATATTAGATTCCTGTACAATACCGTCATACCCGTCAGAAGGAAATGCTGTAATTTCAGAAGGAGCGTCGTAACGTCCTTTCCATAAATCAAATACGTAAGCTTTTGCTACTCTTCGAGGTGTGTCAGCAGAATTAGGATCATTCCTCCAATCACATCCTAAAGCATCTAAAAATTTACCATATGCTTCGGCAGCATTATCTACCATTTGCCATTTCTCTATTTCTGTGAATGGATAACCAGGAGCTACTCCATTTGCATAACCTACTTTTACTAATTCTAAGTCTTTACTCATCTATAACTTTATTTATCTATAATATACGATTTTTTTTTCATTTATCCAAATAATCTTGAATAGATTTTGAATCTTCCTTTTCCCAAGGGTAAACTATCCACCCATAATCATTAGGTATTTTTTTGCTAAAGAAATCAGGTTTGAAAGTTGATGTCTCTTTATAATGTAAAGCACCGTATTTAGGATTAGGGAATTCTTTTTTTAATTCTTCAAATGTTTTACCTGAATCCGAAATGTCATCTAATATAAGCATATAAGGATAATGGTTGCTTATATACTGATTATAGGGTACATTAAATCGATGCGAATATAAAATTGCTAGAATAGTACCTCCTCTAGGTACTCCTGTGACCATTCTTATTTCTCCTTTGGTTTGTTCGTGAATGATATCGAGAAGTTTATTTATATCATCCCAATCGTAATAAACTCTTTTTACTCCCATGTGTGATTAAAAGTCCAATTGCCAGTAGAGTAATCTGCTGAAGTGGTTTTACCTACTGTTTCCAAAACCTCTTTCAGATGATCCCATTGTTTAGGGGTCAAATTATAATGATGTACTCCTCCTACAAAACCTCTCAACCATTGTACAAATTCTTTATCCGTCATATTCTAAACCAAAAAATTTATAATTATTTTTTACTGCTTCTAACTCGCCTGCTGCTATAGCTTCATCTTCACTATCAAAGATTGCCTCCACAGGGCATTCTGGAATACATGCACCGCAGTCGATGCATTCCTCTGGATTAATGTATAAACTTTTACCTTGAAGTTCTTCTTTAGTCATATTAGCAACTTCAGCACCAGCACCTGTGATATCGATAGGACCGTGAATACAGTCAACCGGACAAACTGCTACACAAGCAGTATCGCAAGTACTAATACAAGGTGAACCAATTATAAAACTCATACCTCTCTTTGATCGTTAAATGCCATAATATGTGCTCTACCGGTAAATCTCCATCCTCTATCTCTTACAAAGTCCATTACTTTAGGATAAGACTCAAATAAAGATTCCCTAGTATCGCCCGCAGGCATTGCCCAGATTTTTTCATCTGGTATTTCTAAATCTTTGATAAACTCTTCTACCTCATCAAGTATACTAAAATCTTTATCTAGTACAGGTTTAATATGGTAATCAGAATGATACTCTATTGATTTTTTTATATTCTCTTTATGAACTCTAAACTTATTATGTCTATCGATCATTTTCTGATCTGTTACCGCCCCCTGAGGAGTGAGTACACCCATAACGGGGATACTATTACTAAACTTAGGACTAATGCTAAGGAGATTAATAGGATAATCGGTAGCAAGAAAATGCGATCCCTCAGTCTCAATCGTGATGAATATGTCTCTTTCATTTGCGAAATGTGTTAATTCATTAACAAGTTTTGGATGCATAGTAGGAGAACCACCTGTTAGCATCATCTCTTTTATATGAGGATTTTCATCATACTTCTTAATGATATCGTTGAACGAATACTTACCTTTTTCCGGATGTATTGAAGTATACCAACTGTCACACCAGCCTCCTTCTCCGAAATAGCATCTATGAGTGCACCCAGTAGTTCTGATTACAATAGTCGGGTACCCTTGACGGGAACCTTCAGATTGTACTGCAGTATATACTTCTACTATAGGTAGATTTTTATCGTGATCTTCTATTCTACCTAGGGACATATATAGCTGTGTTTTTACCGTGTTCTCTAAATTCTACTTTTGCTATTTTTACCCTACCTTCTGTCTCTTCAACTATAAAAGGATTTACTTTATTATAGATAAATTCAGCAAATTTTTCTGCTCCTGTAGCTTCTACTATTCTTAGTCGGATAGTTCCGTTTCTATCCATCTTAACAAAGTAAGGGTGTAATTGAGGATCATCTGCTGCTACTATAACAGTATGGTCGAACATATAGTCAAACCAATCTTTAGGTGATTTACCGTCTATTGTTCCTTTAGCTCTTTTCATTCCGCCAAAGTCCCATACCCAGTTACGTTCATCTAATTCTCCTTCAAACCATAGTTTAAAAGATACCCCATACCCATGTAAATACTTACAATGAGTAGTCTCTGCTTTCCATTGACGAAAACAAGTCGAGAATCCGTCAAATACTTTTGTTGATTGAAATTTACCCATAACTAAACTAATTCTTCAATTATACCTACTACTTCTGATAATACTAGTATTCCTGCTGCCCAAAACAAATTAAAAGGAATAAGTATATACCCTAATATACGAATTCCTGATTTAATAAACGACACAATTTGATGTTTTTTTGCGTCGGGATAATTTTCAAGTGTTGGGGAAGTTGAGAGATCTTTAATTTTAGATACTCTTCTTGACTCTACATCGTAGAGTTCGTCTAATAACCTTTGTTCTTCTGTTTTCATATATGTGTTTTTAAAGTGGTGCTACGACACTGTTGTCTTCTATTATAATAATATAAGAACTTTTTATTTCATATGCAACTTTATAATGGTAAAGTTGAACCTGTTAAAACTACTTTCCAGTTATTTCCGTCATAGAAAGCTAATGTACTCCCAGTTACAGCTAATGATCCAGTACTTACGTTAAGCGGTAAAGTTGCACTAGGAGTCAAATTAAGTAGTGCTGAAGAGCTTACTACTGTCTCTAATGCATCTATTCTACTTGATTCAATAGCAAAGGAGCCTGAGATTTGATTTTTTCTCGGGTAAGCAGTATCTAAAGAAGCAGTAAGTTGGAAACTACTACTTACTAAAGTTTTATTTTCTAAAGCAGCTATTCTACTACTATCATAAGAAATATCATTTCTGATAGAGGCTGAATGGAAAGTCCATTCTGCTTCGCTAAGGAATACTGTGTTTAAAGAGGAACTAAAAGTTTCCAAATCATCAATCCTTGTAACAAAAGCACCGCTAACAGCGTTAAAAGAACCTGTAATCTCTGATTTTCTAGGATAAGCTGTATCTAAAGAAGCAGTAAGTTGGAAACTACTACTTACTAAGGATTTTTGTTCTAGTTGGGCTATTCTTATACTATCGTTAAAAATATCATTTCTAATCGATTCTGAGTGGAATGTCCATTCACTATCACTAAGGTATGTAGCTGAGATTGAGCTGGATAAACTTGAAAGTTCTACGTCTGTTGCAAATGTAGCATTTAGAGATGAACTAAATGTCTCTAGACTACTTATAGAAGCAGAAACATCTGTATATCCGTTAGTTGCGGTAATATTAATTTGGTTAGAACTAGAGACTAATGTTTTCTGTTCTAATTGAGCAATTCTTATGCTATCAGCAAATATATCGTTTCTAATTGATGCTGAGTGAAAAGTCCATTCAGAATCTGGTAAGTATGTAGCTGCAACAGAAGATGAAAGTGCTAATAGTTGGTTATCAGTAGCGTAATTAGAGTCTAAACCAGCAATTCTTGATGCAAGTGAAGCTGAGGTAATGTCGAAAGCTCCTGATATAGCTGCTTTTAACGCATATGATGCTGTAGCAGCGGTTAGGGGTACAGTAGCCAGTGCTAATTGAGCATCTGTGGCAAATGTAGCATCCAAAGAAGCACTAAATTGAAGTAGTTGTGCTGTTTCTAAAGCTAATGAACTTGATACAGTTTCTAATTGTGCGTCAGTAGCATAAGTTGCATCTAATGAAGCGCTAAATTGTAGTAACTGTGCTGTTTCTAAAGCTAATGAACTTGATACTGCAGCTAATTCGGCATCTCTTGCATAAGTATTGTCTAAGGATGAACTAAAGTAATCTAGCCTACTTAACGATGCAGAAATATTAGGATGACCAGTAGTAGCGAGAGTTCCATTAACAGTCAGATTCCCCATAGAACCTGATAATGTTACTCCTAATCCATTTTGAATAATTCCATCATCAACCTGTACTACTCTTTGGTACGTCCGATTAATCCTCTTATCAGTAAAGTCTGCCATAATACTAGTATATTATATAAATAGTACGTTTACTCCTTGTTAAAAGTTTTTGTAAGTAAAAGGATCTCTTTTTTTTAGTTCTTTGATTTTCTGTTTGTACAATTTATTTCTTTTATAGTTTCTGTACAAATTTTTAAAGTAGTTTATAATTTTCATTTCTTAATTACTAAATAATTTCCTAATACTAAATAATCTATATCGCTATTAATAAATCTCTGTAATGCTTGATCAGGTGTTCTAGTAATTGTCTGGTCTTTTAGATTAAAAGATGTATTAAGAAGAACTCCGTGACCTGTAAGTTGTTTAAACGCTTGTAACAATAAATAGTACTTATTATTATCTTCTTTTGTGACGTTCTGTACCCTAGCAGTTTCATCTATATGTGTTGCTGCTGGGAATAATCCTTTCGAGCCTCTTTTTACTTTTACAACTTGGTTCATATAAGGAACAGAGTCTCTTGTAACGAAATAGTTTTGTGCATCTTCACTTAAAACAGAAGGGGCAAAAGGTCTAAAACCTTCTCTTTTTTTAATCACATGATTTAGCTTTTCTCTCATCTTAGGATTGTATGGTGAAGCTAAAATGCTACGATTGCCTAATGCTCTTGCTCCGAATTCCATTTTACCCTGAACCCAAGCTACTATATTTTCAGATTGAAGTAGTTGAGCTACTCTTTTTAGTAGTGGTTCTTCTTCAAACTTAACATAGTTTACTTTGTCAGAATACGCTTTAATATGATCCTCGTAGTCTTCTGAGGTGTATTCGTTACCCAAAAAAGGTGATGTGTTAGTTCTACGAGGTCCTTTGTAATTAAGTAAACAAGCTCCAATTGCAGATCCTGCATCAGAGGGTGCATACGGTACAAAAACTTTTTCATAAAATTTATAAGCTTTATGATTAGCAACTCCATTATAGGCACATCCTCCTCCAATACAGAGATTCTTACCTTCTCCTATATAGCTCATCTTTTCTACAAATTTCAAGAAGTAATATTCGTAAACTGCTTGAGTTGCTGCTGCAAGATTTTTGTGGTCTTGAGTAAACTCTTCTTCCGGAAGTCTAGGAGGTATTCCAAGTAATTTAGAAAGGTTAGAATTAAACATTATCTTTTCACTATACTCCCATGTATAATATTTTTGATTTACTCTAAAACCTACCTCATTAATAGTAGATCTTAATTTTTCAAAATATTTATCTGGTTTACCGTAAGGTGCTAAACCCATTACCTTGTATTCTCCTTCATTAGGTTTAAATCCTAAGTAAGCAGTAAGAGTCGAATAGAACATTCCTAAAGAGTTAGGAAACTTGTAGCTGTGCTTTAATTTAATACCATCTGATGAGCCTTCCCAAAATGAGACTGTATCCCATTCACCAACACCGTCTACAACTAAGATATCTGCTGATTTAAAAGGAGAAGTTAGGAATGAAAATGCTGCGTGAGAAAGGTGGTGAGGAGTAAATAGTATTCTCCCTTCATATCCAAGTTTAGAAAGTAATAGTTCAGGATCGTTCTCTTTCTGTTCTTTATTAAACTTAGTTTTCAACATAAAAGTACGAATAGGATGACGGTTAAAAATTTTTTTAACTCTATCTTGCTTTATTGCTGGGTCTTCGTACCAGTTTACTTCGTTTATATCTTTAATCGTCAGCCCAAGTTCTTTTAAACAAAAATTAATAGCATTTATTGGAAAAGAATTATCGTGTTTTACCTCTGTAAATCTCTCTTCTTCTGCAGCGGCTTTTACAATACCATCAATAACTATACATGCTGCAGAATCATGGTAAAAAGCTGAAATTCCTAGTTGTATCATAGTAAATTTTTTGGTTCTTCTAATTGTCTGTACCTTTTACTAGGGTGTGTTAATTCAATATGTCGATTTAAGTTAAAGTTAGGATATCCTTTTCTAATAGCAGAAACTTGCCTTGCTCTTATTAAATCACTTTGATTGTATACATTTTCGTAATACGTAATAGGTATCTTAGTGACTGTGCTTAATATTTCTAGATTTGTCTTATACCCCTGTAGTACATCCATTTGAGTATTAATAGCTTTATCGTCGATTTGAGCCCTATAAGGTACATGCCAATGTTGTATATTTTTTTCCTGAGTCATTCTCTGAGCATTAGAAATACTAATTGCTTGATCATATAAATCTATCCTATCAAGTATAATGATATGTTGAAAACGTTGCATAAAGAACTTATTCCAATCAATTGGTATATCTCCTGAGAAGAGTTCGGGGTGATTCTGTTGATATTTAGCTTCTTTAGGCCATTGTTCAATCATAGTTTTAACTACAACTTTTGTTTCAGGGGTTATACTGCTTAAGTCTATCCCTTTTCGTTTAGTTCTAGTGTTAAATGGTTCTACAACCCATTCAAAGTCTAAGGCATCAGCAAGTATTCTACATAACATTGTAGAGCCAGTTCTAGGTAAAGCTATAATTAGAATACTCATAATTAAAGTTTTTGTGGAGGATATCGGAGTCGAACCGATGACCTCTTGAATGCAAATCAAGTGCTCTAGCCAGCTGAGCTAATCCCCCTACCGACTATGCGTACTCAGCTAGTAGTTTTTCAACATGTGCTCTCGCAACTTCGTAACTAACTGGTCCAGTCTCGTCTTCATATTGAACGGGATCAGCAACACCCAAATTAATGAATGCTTCAATCCTTTCAACAGACGATGCACTTTTATAATCAGAGTTTCCTGATGGGTATGGTTTGTACGAAGTATTCGTTCTTCTGTATACTTCGTTAAAATCCAATTCCAGTTCTTTAATGAGTTTTTGTCCATCTTTTAAGATTCCAAGTTTATCAGTATCTAAGTAAGGAGTAAAGTACCCTACTTTTTCTGCTTCCCAGTTACCTATTCTAAAGGCAGCATCGTCAGCATCTCTAAACTCTTGTCTACAGTCTGGATAAATAGCATGATCACCAGCATGAATACCTAACGCAATATCAGTATCCAAACCGTTAGCATTAGCTGCTGATAGAGCTACAGCCTGAGTAATAGAAGCAAAGATTTTATTTCTATTAGGCACTACTGTTGCTTTCATGTTATCTTCTTCATAATGTCCTTCCGGTACATCTTCCCCACCTTGAACTAGGTTAGAGTTTAACAGGTTTACCAAACCGTCTAATTTAATTACTTGATAAGTTACTGTTTGACCATTAGCAGCTAAGTAATCTACTAACGACTGTGCTCTTTCAAGTTCCACTCTATGCTTTTGACCGTAATCAAAAGATAAAGCTGTTACATTGTCGTACTCAGATAAACATCTAAGTAGTAAAGTTGAGGAGTCCATCCCTCCTGAAAGACTAACTACGACATTTTTTGCCATTTTAATATAATTTAAATTTGCCAGGTATTATAAGCGTATAGGCAAACGCTACTCTAATATAGAAGTTAAGGAATTTTTTATATCTTCCCAACGTTCCATATAGCTTTTTAAATCGTAGGTTTTTCCGTTTTCATTTAGTTTTTCTCTGGCAACCATCTGTAGTGCGTTACCAAATTTAGAAGGATAACCTAGCGTTTTAATATATTCTGTATCATTATCACCTTTTATAACTCTTTCATAAACAGTATAACCTCCAGTTTGAGATCTTGTGATAAAAAATGGTTCCATTACTGGATCCTGTATAACTGTGTCCGATGAAGGGACACTATTTGGTTTTCTTAGCATATTAAAATAATATTAGTTCTTTAAGTTTTTGTTCATTTATTAATCCTACCTCTTTGGTAGCATCGCCGTTTTCGTTAATAAACACTGTGGTTGGTACTGACATAATTTTATATTCAGCAGCAAGTCCTGTGGTATCTTTATCGATATTAATATTTAATAACTCTACCTTATCACCAATTTCTTTAGAAACTTTTTCCCATATAGGTGTATAGCTTCTACAAGGACCACACCAATCTGCGTAAAATTTAATTGCTTTTACTACCATATCTTTCTCTTGAATTTTTATAATGATCTGCTTTTGAAAAAACTTTTCTAGGTTTTTTCGCTCCAATAAAAGTAGTATTAGCATTAGCTTTTCTCCATGCTAACCACTCTTTTAATTGTGTTAATCTTTGTTTTGCGGAATTTTTTGACATATAACTTCTTTTATTATAATATACGAATAATAACTTAATTAAACAACTTTAGTAGTAGTTATCTCCTAATTGATATCCTACATATAGAGTAGTGGTACTATTAAATGAACCGGAGTAGATAGTAGTGGGATTACTTGTAGATAAAGGGTTACCTGAGAGTTGTTCATTATCCCAAAATCCTCCGAATTCATAAGGGTATTGAGCAGTGACTTCTAATGTCAAAGTAGGATCAGTAGAGAAATTTTGTCTAACAGTAACTTCAGTAGAAGTTGTTCTAGAAACAGAACCCTGTATCGAAACTGAGCCATAATCGCCGGCATTAATAGTATAAAACTCAACTACATTAGAATTTTCAGTTAAAGAACCGGAACCTATATTAGTACATCTAGTGATATTTTCAATGAAAAATTGGGCAACATCATCTTCTACTTGAAAGTCAAGTCCTTTAAAAAGATCTCCACCTGTAAAGTCACCACTTTGGGAAACACTACTAGTAAGAAGGTTACTCCCAGTGATAGCTGTATGATATATCCTTAAGATATTCATATCTGCTGAATTAACTGTATTTTTTAATCTAACTGTTTTCATTTAATATAAATAGTTACCCATCACAACTTAAGCAATCAGTAGATGTTCTACTCCCTATATCTCCATTAATTACAGAATCTGTTCTTAAATAATATAGAGTCTTTACTCCTTCTCTCCAAGCTGCTTGATGTACCTCGTTAATAAATTTAGGTGAATCTGTAGGATCAAACGCTAAATTAAGAGATTGAGTTTGATCTATATACTGCTGTCTAACACCCGCTTGTTTTACTAGTTCTAATTGATTAATTTCTGCAAATGTTAAGAAGATAGGTTTGTCTTCTGCAGGCATTACGTCTTCTGGAAGATTGGCAATACTACCTCTATCTTTCATGATTTGATCCCAAACCTCTTCTGTATTTGCTCCTCTTTCTTCTAAATAAGATTCTAATGCTGGGTTCTTACGAATAAACGTTCCTTTAGCGGAATTAAACGTGTAGACGTTAGCAGGAACAGGTTCGATACCTGCTGATACTCCTCCTGAGATAGTGCTGTTAGACACAGTAGGAGCAATAGCCAATAAGTGACTGTTTCTCATACCAGTACCTTTACACCAAACAGGTTCTCCGTATTCATTAGCAAGTTTTCTTGATGCGTTATCAGCTTTTTGTTTAATATCTGAAAATATCTGGTGTGTTAAAGAAGTTGCTGCAATAGAAGCGAAAGGGATTCTTTCATCTTGAAGGAATGTATGCCATCCTAGTACTCCTAAACCGATTGCTCTACCTTTTTTAGCGGAACGGTGGGCTCTTATTAACGAATCCCTTCCAGATGTTTTTGCTAAAAATTCTTCTAAAACTCCATCTAGAAAATAGATCGCAGTTTCAACAAGATCTGTATTTTTCCATTCATGCCACTTTGTTAAATTGACAGAAGAAAGACAGCAGATAAATGAATGCTCTTCATCAGTATATAAAGTAATCTCAGAACATATATTGGTCATAGAAACTTCAAGATTATTCTTCTTATATGCTAATGGATTAGCATTGTTTACATTATCCTTATACATGATATAAGGTTCTCCTGTCTCTACTCTAGATTTAAGTATTTTTACCCATAATTCCATTGCATCAGCGTCTCTATGCTCTAGTTTTTGCATAAAGGTATCATCCACTACGACACACTGATGTAGGTTTAGACACTGTCTATTTGGGTCTCCTTTAGGTCTTCTGATTTCAATAAATTCATGTATATCTGGGTGATTGATATCTAAGTTTACTGAAGCTGCTCCTCTTCTTACTGCACCTTGGTTTGTAGCAATGATAGTAGAATCATAAATCTTAGCCCAAGGAACGACTCCTTCGGACTGACCCATTGTTCCATTACCTATTTTTCCTCCTCTTCCTCTAACCTTAGATAACCCGATTCCTACTCCACCACCTAGGGAAGTCAGCCTCATTAACTCTGCGTTAGTAAGGCCGATTCCTCTAATTGAGTCTGGTGTATCTATACCGAAACAAGAGATGGGCAATCCTTTGTCTGTTCCGGTATTAGATAGAACGGGTGAGGCTAAGTTCAACCAACCTTTCCACATATAACGAAAGAACTTATTCGCTAAATCTGGTCGGTCAAGTCGTTTTGCAATCGTGTCTGATACACGTTTATATGCTAATCTAGGAGTTTCGTTCGGTAACAAGTATCCTTTAGAGATAGTTGCAATCGATACTTCATTCATCCATTCTGGGTAATCTTTTCCAGCAACCCAAGAGCTGGTATCTACAATTATGCTCATATAACCTAAATTTAAAATGCTGATGACCAGTCTAAATGACCTTTACTATAATTCGTTACTCTGCTTGCAAAGAAATCTGTCTGTTGTTTACCTGCAATTACTGCATCAAACCATTTCATAGTTTTTAATGCTCCTTTATCAATATCTTCTGATGGTATGATTGGTTTTAACCCTAAATCTCCCATTTTGGTGTTGACTCTATGTCTAATAAAATTTTTCAATTCATCTTTAGAAAGATTTTCTAAATCTCCCATTTCGAATATCTTATCTATAAAATCGAATTCTAACTGTAAAGCGGATTTTGCTGCTTCTTCAATATCGGCAACTAATTCCGGTGTTTTAAATTCTGGATGTTCTTCCATTAATGTTCTAAAAAGCCAGCAACCTGCTTCAGAATGTAGACTTTCATCTCTTACAGACCATTCTACTATTTGACCAACTCCTTTTAGCATGTTTCTCATCTTAAATGATAAAAGAACTGCGAAAGAAGAAAATAAATTGACACCTTCTGTAAATGCAGAAAAAATTGCAAGAGATTTAGCTCTATCGTGCCAGTTAGGAGTTCCATCATGACCATCTCTAACGTTCATTAGGTTTTCGATTTTAGCCATCGTTGCTTCATCTTCCATAAATTCAGCAAAATTATCTAAACCTAATTGTTCATTTAAAAGGGAGTAAGCTTCAGCGTGTATAGTCTCAGAAGAACCTAAAGTAGTCCCCATCATTATGACTTCCGGCTTCCTAAACCATTTAGTAACTAAAGTTGACCAGTAGTCATTCACAATAGTTTCTGTTTGAGCGAATCCTTTTAGAATTCCTCCTACAACGTTTTTTTCATGGTCCTTTAAGTTGGATTTCCAATCAGTAACATCTTGCGCCATCGGTACTTCTGTATGTAACCAGTGTGCTTGTTGTTGCTTTAGCCAGTAATCGTATGCTTTTGGGTATTCGAAGGGTTTATAAACTACTCTTTCTTCTAATAAACTCATATATCTTTATATATTTGAAGGTTAACAAGACAAAAACATCCCTCGGAAGAACTCTCTGGGACGTGGTAATAAATAGAATATATATTCACTATTCATCACCTACTTGTCTATATTTTTTCGAAAATTTTATTAACTGTTGCTCTATTGACAGTGAAGTTTTGATCACCGCCGGGATTGAAGTCTGGTATCATTTCGGCTTTGCCTTCAAATTCTATATGGCCGTTGTTCGTATCCATTTTTACATTGTAAGTCATCCCGTCTTGTCCATATCTATTTTTCATAACATGAACTCTACCAGTACCGAGTACTTTATCCTCTTTCTGGCGTGATAGAGATAAACAAATATCTGCTACCATCATTTTATCGTAACTACCAGCTGCTTTGTCTCCTTCGATAACGCTATCTTTAGCCCCCATTCTATTTACCTGAGAAGGTGTAAGGACAGGTATTTTCAACTCTTTAGCAAGTCCTTTAGTTGCAATAAAAACATCATCTATTTCATCTTTACGTTCTGCAAATTTAGAACCTCTAGAAGGAGCTCTCAAATAATCAACATAATCAATAACAACCATATCGGGTTTATGGTCCATATCAATACATTTCTGGATATGAGATTTGATAGTATTAACGGTAGCTCCTTTTGGTGGATATTCTTTTACGATTAATTTACCTTTTAGATTATCTACATATGTTTGGACTTCTTTACGGTGTTTATTAACCTCATCAATAGAGTATCCTGTAAAGTAGCAGTCAAATCTTTTACCCACATAGTCCTCTCCGAGCTCGAGCGTATAGTAATTAACTTTATAGCCAAGAGCGACAGCATGAGCAGCAATAGCAACCATAGTCCACGACTTACCACCACCAGGGTTACCAAACACAATAGCGAGATCCCCAGGCCCAAATCCTCCTTGAATACCATCATTAAGAATGGGCCAAGGAGAAGGAATGGTAGGACGGTAATCAGTTCTATACCTAGTTTCAACATCTTTATTATATTCATGTCCAATGTTTTTATCCATCCCAGCCTTCATAGCCTTCTCAATCATATTTCGAATACCATCGAAGTCATGATCTTTTAGAAGATCTGCAGAGCTAAGGATAGCGTTTTTCATTTCTTGATTCTTACAAAAAGTTTGAAATTCTTCTTGTACATAATCTAAATCATCTTGAGAGGATTGATAAGAGTTTCTTAGCTCTTCTTTTAACGCTACTTGGAGTACTTCATTTTCTACTTTCTGAAGTTCTACTTTAAGAACATCCATAGTAATGTTAGTGTGGTATCTGTCAAAATACTCACAAATTTGCTTTACAATCCATTTATGACTATCTGCATCAAAATAGTGATCGTAAAGTACGTCCCTAACGTTTAGTAAAAACTGTTTATCCGTAAGTAATGAACCTAGAACTTTTAGTTGGAACCCCTTCCCGTATTGCTGTAAACTCTTTAATGTCATCTAATAACCTTTTATTTAATATAACTATTTTTTGTTTAATAACCAACTACTTGATTGTATTTTTTCACCTAATCCATCAATTAATTCTATCCCGTATTGTTCACAGGTAGTTCTTTCAGGTATTGTGTTGTTATTTTGATCTCCTCCATTGGCAAATGCCAATTTATATGTCTCATTAAATTTACCAAACATCAATTTAAGTGTTTCATTCTGAGTATTATCTTCGTCTATTGATATCCAAGCCATATCAACTACGCTTAACGCTCTAATTATCTGTACTCTTTCTTGTTCGTCCATAAAGAACTTAGAGCCTTTCATCTCTCTTTGCTTATCGTTATTTACGATTACTATCAGTGCGTCACCAGCTTCTTTAGCTTTTTCAAAAAGCTCTAAGTGACCTTTATGAAGTGGATTAAAATACCCACTAACTATTATTGCTTTTTTCATGATACTTTAGTTAATTCTCTAAAATTTTCTAACCACCCTTCGGTGTTTTTCGTTATACCTTCTATCTTATCTTGATCTAATAAATGTAGAAAAGCTCCAGTCTGTAGGTTAGGTATTGGTTCCTTAAGCATTGTCTCTACCAACTGTATTTCTTTATCATCTAGTTGAGTATTATGTAGATCCATCATAGTAAAATTATCTAATACCTTATCCCAGTTGTGTATTATCTTAGCAAATATTTTTTTAGGTTTATCTTGCTCTAGTTGTGCTTCACAGTGGTCCCAAATATCCTGTAAAGAGGCATTTGTATCGTAAGCAAAGCTTTTCCATTCAGATAGTATTGTCTTTATACCTAAGCCTTTGACTCCTGGTAAGTTATCTGAATTATCTCCTAATAATGCTTTTACTATGTTGTAATTCTGCGGTAGGACCCCTATTTCTTCCTTAATATTACCTAAGTTAAGGGTTTTCTTTTTTACTGGAGCATAAATTTCAATATTATCATCTATGAGTTGATAAAAATCTTTGTCTGATGAAACTATTGTGACTTTTTTCCCTGCTCCCGAGGCTCTTTTTGCCAAGTAGGCTATTATATCGTCCGCTTCTAGTTTCTCTATAACTATTTGCTGTATGGGTAAACATTCTAAATAATCTTGTGTTCTAAATAATTGACCGATGAGAGCTTCTTGCTCTTGTTCTCTAGTATCGTAAAGCCCCCAGTGTGTAATTCTAGCCGTAGCCCTTTGAGCCTTATAATTTGGGTTAATATTTTGTCTATTCCCAGATCCTCCTTTTCCGTCCCAGACTATTACAATTCTTGTAGGGTCAAAAATTCTAGTTACATACCCTAGAGAGCGAAGGAAGCCCACCAGGCCTCCGACATGGGTACCTGATGGGTTCATCGCTTTGAGCAATGAGAAACTACGAATTAACATATTCATAGCATCTATGATCAAGATATGATCATTCAGAGCTCGGGGTGGGGTTTCTTTTAAATTTTTGAGTATATCGTCGTATGCCATTAATCGAGTAAATTAGGAGTAATAGTATCTTCTTCTAAGTCTCCTTCTTCGATTAAGTCAAAATCTAAACTACCAACAAGTTTTAACCAGTGATCTTTATGCTCATCTTTATACTTATCGATAGCACGTTTATCATCTTCAATAAAACCATGTTGTGTCATAACTACTCTACCTCTAGATTGTACTCCACCAATATGGTTCTTTTCAATCTGTACATTAGTTCTCTTAGCGAACTCTACTTGCATACCGTTTTTAATGGCTTTAATCTTAGAAGTACCTGGATTAGTAATATTACCAAAAGTAACTACTAACGTTGCATCATACCACATCGACATTCCACCTTTATTTTGAAGCTTAGGTTGACCCATCGGCGACTCAGGTTTCATAGTCCACACTTTATTGATTGCAACTAAGGTATTTGT
>Ga0222719_10000305_pt1 | contig 49637 bp, 45 predicted proteins | sample C33_34DmetaG_FD_165039 | JGI IMG/M metagenome (GOLD analysis project Ga0222719, IMG submission 165039) | Estuarine water microbial communities from San Francisco Bay, California, United States - C33_34D | ecosystem: Environmental > Aquatic > Marine > Unclassified | place: USA: California...
AGCTGCAAATTGTATGAAAATTAATAACGATATTCTTTATCAAATTAGTAACACAGGAAACGAATTAGGAGGACAGTGGTTACAAGAAATTTTAGGTAATGAATATAAGGTGCATATTTTACATGATCTATATTCTTATGCGCATTTAGATAGTACTATTATTCCCCTAAGAGAAGGATTAGTTTTATACAATGCTAGTAGAGTTACGGAAGATAATCAACCAGAACTATTTAAATCTTGGGATAAAATCTGGATTGATGAATGTTATTCTGCTCCTAAAAAATATGATGTCCCTTGGGCAGCAAGTGAGTGGATTGGATTAAATCTTTTGAGCGTAAATCCAAATTTAGCAATAGTGGATAGAAAACAAAAACAGTTAATAGAAGAGTTAAATAAACATAAAATTGAGGTCATTCCTTTGGAACTAAGACATGATAGAATTATTAGTGGTGGTTTTCATTGTGTGACTTTGGATTTGAGTAGAAAAGCAAAGTAAGAACAATACTTCTTGACTGTATATAGGTTTTGTAGTATAATAAATTATATACAGAAAGGAAAACCAATGAACACAAAAACATGGAATGATTTGGTAGAAGTAGAGAATGCCTCTGCAGCTGCCACTAATCTATTATTAATTGACGCTAACAATTTAGCCTTTAGATGGCTACAAAGAAAAAACGTAGATAACTTTACTGAGGATTTTACTAGAACTATTGAAAGTTTAGGAAAAAGTTATCAAGCTAAAAGAGTAATTGTTTGTTTTGACTTCGGGAGAAGTTATTATAGAAATGATCTTTTAGATTCCTATAAAGCAAATAGGAAAAAACCAACTGATCCAGAAACTGTGGAGAAATTTGATAAATTTTTCTCTTGTCTAAACAGTATCCCCGACCAAATACCGTTTGAAAATTACAAGTTTAGAGGCGTAGAGGCTGATGATATTATTGCATATCTTGTAAATAATATTGGAGAGTCTTTTGAACACACATGGATAGTATCAAGTGACCGAGACTTGTTTCAACTAATTAGCGATAAAACATCTATTTTTAATATGTTCTCAAGAAAAGAAATTAATATAGATACCCTTCTAGAAGAATATCAAGTAACTCCAGAAGAATATATGCTTTCCAGAATAATTGAGGGGGATAAAAGCGATAATATAATAGGGGTAGAGGGTATTGGACCAAAAAGAGCCCAAGCCTTAGCAAGGGAACACAAAACATTAGAAAACTTATTAAAAGCTTTACCTATTACTCCTGCAAAATCAAAATTCTTAAAAAACCTAAACCAAAGTAAAGATTTACTTTTACGGAATCAAAAATTAATTACTCTGAAAGACCACAACGAAGAGTCTATTAAATGTGGTAAACACGGAGAAGAAGCTTGGGAGGAACTACAAGGTGTTACAGCTTAGTGTTAAAATTGAAAAAAGTGAACTAGCTAAACGGTTAGAAGAAAAATTTGGAATTACGTGGAACCTACAACAACAATATCCTTTTGATGCGGGATACGATCTAAGAGCTTGTGAAGAAGAAGATATCTGGATTGAGCCAAATGAAAGAGTAATTGTAGGAACAGGATTATATTTTCAAATTGAGGAACCTTATTGGGAAATACAAATCAGGCCTAGGAGCGGGTTAGCTTTTAAAAATGGAATTATGATTGTTAATAGTCCTGGTACAGTAGATTTTGCTTATAGGAATGAAGTTAAAGTAATTCTATATAATTCTGGTAAAGAAACTTTTATGGTTGCTCAAGGAGATAGAATTGCTCAAGCGTGTTTTAGACCTGTACCTTTAGTTTCTTTTGAGTATGTAGAGGCAATTGAGACTAGTGTAATTTTATCACAAGGAAATCGGTGGGTTCAAGAAGAAAAAATGAAAGAGAGAGGTATCACTAAAAATAAAAAAGATACCATTTCATTAGATAATGCTGCTACAGAACAACTTGTAGTTAATAGAGGAGGTTTTGGTAGTAGTGGTGTTAAATAAATTAAAAGACCCTATATTTTGGTTATTTAAAATAAATATAGAATTCTTATTAATAGAAACTTATTTGTTTTATATTGAGAAAATTACCTTATCACAGTTGTTTTTTATCTTATTAGGCAATATAATGTTGTTTGCTATAACATATATGACTAAAGAAATAAGAGATTTAAATAAAAGGTTAAGGACTTGGTTAAGACTATGAACGTAAAATTAATATCATACTCACAGCCACCTGAAGAAGGATTTATAGGATTTGATAACTTACAAGACATAATAGCATACTGTGCTAGAGTATCAAATCCCGCAAATCAAATGAATAAAGAAACATCAGAAAAACTTATTCGTTATCTCATTAAGCACGGTCACTGGTCTCCGTTAGAAATGGTCAATGCTTGTTTAGAGATACAAACTACTCGTGACATTGCGCATCAAATTGTAAGACATCGCAGTTTTGCTTTTCAAGAATTTAGCCAACGATACGCTAATCCAGAAGCGCAAGGAGACATGGTTGAATTCAGTGAGGCACGTTTACAAGACGAAAAGAACAGGCAAAATTCAGTAGAAGTGGATGACGAAAAACTACAAGTTGATTGGCTTCATGCACAGATGCGTATTGCACAGTTGGCTAAGAAAGAATACGACTGGGCTATTAAAAAAGGTATTGCTAAAGAACAAGCGCGCAAAGTATTACCGGAAGGAATTACTAAAACAACTTTATACATGAGCGGATCTTTACGTTCTTGGGTTCATTATATTGAACTCCGTAGCGGACACGGTACTCAAAAAGAACATATGGAAGTAGCGCGTGCTTGTGCTAATGTTATAGAGCCAATTTTTCCTATGATTAAAGAATTTGTTAACGAATGATTGTAGGGTTTACCTGTTCAACATTTGATTTACTACATGCAGGGCACATAATTATGTTGCGCGAAGCAAAAGAGCATTGTGATTATCTCATATGTGGTTTACAAGTTGATCCTAGTTTAGATAGAAAAGAAAAAAATTCCCCAATACAGACAGTAGTTGAGCGATATACACAACTAAAAGGGGTGGTGTACGTAGACGAAATTATCCCTTATGGGTTAGAAAAAGATTTAGAAGATATACTCAGTATGTATCCAATTGATGTTCGTATATTAGGAGAAGAGTATCGAGACAAAGACTTTACTGGTAAGGATATTTGTCGCAAACGTGATATAGAATTACATTTTAATAAAAGAGACCACCGTTTTAGTTCAAGCGACCTTCGGAGACGTGTTTGTGAGCAATAAGTTTATTTTTGACGTAGACGGGACGATAACACCTAGTAGAGGTATTATTGATGTAAAATTTAAGAAGTTCTTTAATAAATTTTGTTTAACTAATGAAGTATATCTAGTTACCGGTAGCGACAAACCTAAAACAATAGAACAAATTAGCGAAACTACTTATAACTTGTGTAAGCGTGTTTATAACTGCAATGGCAATGATGTTTGGGAAAAGGATATAAATATTAGAGCAAACGAATGGGTTATTCCTAAAAATGCGCAGGATTGGTTAAGTGAACAATTAATTGTAAGTAATTTTAATATTCGGGCAGGACTACATTTTGAACATCGTCCAGGTATGGTAAACTTTAGTGTAGTAGGACGTAACGCTAACAATAAACAACGTGCAAAGTATACTGTATGGGACAAAGCATGTGCAGAAAGAGACTGTCTCGCACGTAATTTTAATCTATTGTTTCCAGACTTAGAAGCAAAAGTAGGAGGGGAGACTGGTATAGATATATCTCCTAAAGGGTATGACAAAAGTCAAATTATTAAAGATTTTAGTAAAAAAGATCAATTGCTGTTTTTCGGAGATAGAACCGATCCAGAAGGAAATGACTACCCCTTGAAAAAAACGATTGCAGATAATCACAAAGGTATAACCTATCAAGTAGGTAATTGGCAACATACATGGGATATTTTACAAAATGAGTATTTTATTTTTAACACAGTATTATAGTGGTTTAGGCCACAGTATGAGAATAAAGCATATTGCAGAAGAAACAGCAAAACTAACAGATTGTTACATAGTAAATCATTTATTCAAGCCCCCTCTTAAAATAGAAGGTATAAAAAAAGAATTTACTTTAGTGCAACCAAAAGATTATGATCATTCAGAGCCTAATATATTTAAAGCTCTAATGAAAGAACCCTTAATCCTAAAAAGAATTGATAGGTGGAAACAGTTTTTAGACGATAATCCAATTAAATTAATAGTCTCTGAGGGTTTTCCTTTTTGTAGACATCAATGGGCTTTTGAATTGTTTGCTTTTTTTGAAGCAGCTAAAAAGCGGGACATAAAAATTGTTTGTAGTATTAGGGATTTTCCTTGGGATGAGCCACATGAACAAGGACTAAAAGATTGGGTTGCTACAACTCAAAATTTAGTAGTAAAATATTATTTAGATAAAGTATTAATACACGGTGACCCAAAAGTACTTCCTTTATTGCCAGATTCTTTAGCTTTTTGTGATCCTGCATCGCTCAATAAAGATATAGAAGATAAAATAAAATATACAGGATATGTTACAAACCCTAATCAGGGACAACATAGTAAAAAAAATAATAAAGTTTATGTAAGTGTTGGGCTAAACAAAGAAGAAACTTTATCTATCTTTGCACATATTTTACGAGCAGCAACAAATTTTCCTGAATTAGATTTTGTTGTTCTATTAGCAAATAAAAAACTAAAAGACAGAATTGGACAAAGAAAAGCTAAAAATATACTGGTAGTAGATTACATACCAAACTTAGCCAAACTTATAGAGTCTAGTACGATGTTTATAACATACGGAGGCTATAATAGTACTATGGAAATAATTTCAAGTGGAACACCTAGTATTATTATTCCCAGGGAAGATGGGGGAAAAGTAGAACAATTTGTTAGAAGCTATGTGATGAAACCTTATGATTTATTTAAAGTTTGTTCAGTGAAAAACTTAAATAATATATCAAAACAAATACAAGAAATACTAGATGAGTATGATAAATTTCCTAAAAAATGTGAGTTTAATTTGAATGGTGCAAAAGAAACAGCTAACACCTTATACAGATGCAGCCAATAAACTTAAAACAATAAAAGTAAGATGGCAACATGACCAAAAAGCTAACGAATGGAACTGGATTAAGCTATTTAAAGAGCATATGGATTTCAGTCTTGGTTTTACTAATTGTGAAAAAAACGCATGGATAATCAAAACTTTAGTAAACAGAAAAGAAAGATATAAGTTTAAATCATGTAAAAATATAGTTCTAGTAGGTTCTGGATTTTATCCTTATAGTTTATTTGATGTTTATAAACAATATGAACATATTAACTTAATTGGGATAGATTACGATGAAAACTGTATAAGAATAAGTCAATTATTATTGGATTCTGCTAACATTAATGATAGAATTAAAGTTATTCATGCAGACGGCTGTGAGTTTGATTATGGATTTTTAGGACACGAAGATTTAGTTTTTTTAAGTGTGGATATAGAAAAAAGAAATGATATATATAGTAGAGTCATACAAACTAGTAAAGCGTCTGTATATGTCTGTGAGCCTAAGAATAGGTGGGTAAAAAATAGAGCATAAAAAAAAGCCCTCGTAAAAGAGGGCTTTTTTAGTATGAGTATTCTTTAGGTATAAACTTTCCTTTTTTAAAAACTTTTACTTTAGGAGACTTAGTTTTTCTCGGCTTATACCCGCCGTCTTTTAAATATCTACCCTTTTTTGTAATCTTAACTAGCCGTCCTGACGTTCTTCTTAGAAAATCAGGAGCTAAATAAGACATTAAGGGTTTTTATCTTTTGAGGGAGTACCGTAATCCAAAGTCCTATTTGGCATATCACTCACATTAACGCCCTCACCATTATAAACAGCTTTAAGAGTAGAGGTAACAGAATCTCCTTCTAAATACCTTTGTTTTGCTTTTTCTACGCGTTTATCATCATATTCAATAAAGCCGTACTGGTTACTTCCGCCTATTTGAACTAACTTTTTATCGCCTAGACCTCCGGGTTTTGCGACCATATTGGTTCTCCTTATTTATTATATCCGCGACCCTTACTTGGGGCACCGCCCATCTCTGCAGAAGGTGTGTTTTCACCCATCGACCCTGTAGCGTCGATATACCCTTTAGCAGCTTTCATGGGATTGTTTTTATTAACCATACCACCTGGTTGGTTATAGTTACCTTTAGCAGAAGACCCTCCTGCAGCAGCTTTATCTACAGAACCTGCGTTCTTATAATTTTCTGCCATACCAGTAACATCAAATCCGATTACTTTTCTAGCCATTGTAAATTTCTCCTTTTGAAATATTATATGAATTTCCATCCATATTTGCGACATTAACTTCTTTTATTATAGCATCAATATTTTTATGCCAGAAGTTTAAAAATCTATGAACTCTGAAAAAGTGGGGGGTTATATCTAAAGTTTGCCATAAAAATTCTTGTATAATATTATTATAATCTGGCATCCAGTAGTAAACTTGTACAGTTACTAACTCTTTTTTAGAAATAATCACCCCACTATCAGAAATCATTTTTACGAAATTGCAGCTACAACTGTCTCCGTATGATTACCTGCGTTAGCAGCAGCAGCATGAGAACCACGAACTGTAATTGTTGGTGCGAGTCCTGCAGCAATTGTAGAAGCATAGTTATTAGCTCCCGTGAATGTACAGTGTTCAATAGTCATATTACCGTTTGACAGAGCGCCAGCATCACTAGCAATCGTGCAGTGTCTTAGGGTAACAGTACCAGAACAGTGTTGTACAATACCGTACCCTGGTCCTACAGTAGTTCCTAACTCACAATGATCAAGAGTAATTGCCGCGTTCATACTTACACCAGCATCTCCAGCAGCATTAGCGTCTGTAACACCTGCCGTAACCGCACCATTTGCGAGGGCAAGAGCAGCACTTCTTGCATTACCAACAGTGCCGTTAAGAACAGAATCATATACTTTAACTGTAACTTCTGTGTTACCTACGATTAGTCCTGCAGCATTGATTGTTACATTTTTAATAACAACATTTGATCCTTGAGAAGTGGCATCAGGGATGGAAAATCCGTTAAAAATAACTTCATCTCTATCACCAACACCTACAATTGCTACATCTCCAACATTAGATGTGCGAGGGTCGGCATATGTTCCGGGATATACTAGAATAGTATCTCCAGAACCTAAAATTGTAGTGGGAATTTCGTGTACGCTTTTAAACTGAGCATTATCTGTTAGCTCAGGGCTTACCTTATGAATAGCCTTATTTGCCATTAGTTTATTCTCCTTTTATAGGTTATTTACCTTTTCGCGATTTCCCAGCTTTGCTTAAGGCAATCGCGACAGCTTGCAGTTTCTGGGCTTTAGCTTTTGAAACTCCACGCCGTTTTGAAAGTGTAGCGATAGATTTTTTTCTAGATTTACCTACACTCTTCTTATTTAATTCTTTTATATTAGCCGATATTGTTTTTTGGCTTTTACCCTTCTTCAGTGGCATCTAACTTAATCTCTACTTCACACTCTCCTTGAGATAGTGTGGTTGTTTCTGAATTACTATAAACAATATAATCTCTTAGTGAGTTTAGATACGCCGAAGAAACAGCTAATTTATTTGTCCACCAACTAGGTAAAGAAGCTTCCATATCCGAAGGTAACGCTTGTTGGATATCCGCAACTTCTTCTAAAATTTGTCTACACTGTCTCATTGCAGAAGCAACATCTGTGTGTCCGTCTTTAATTTTCATTGTTTTTTCCTCTTCTTTATTAACTAAAGTATTAATAGAATCTGTTGGATGCATAATTTGAGTAAGATGCATTTCCATAAAAGAAAAACTAGACAAAAATTGCATACTATCTAGTAAATGTCTCGCAGCGAGTCCAACAAAGTATAAGATCGAATTTGAAAAACCAAAAGCGGCTGATAGTTCTTCCTCTGAAACAGTTCCTCTAGCAACTACTGCTTTTTCCAATGCAAGAAGAGTGTCCATCTCTGACAAAGCGCTAGAAACATAACCTTTATCCGTAGCACTCATGTCTTCTACATAGTTACTAATAGCAGTAAACGCTTCGACTGCCCCAGGGCAAATGTCAAAGTTTTTAGTAGTAATTCCTAAAATAGTTATTTGATTTTCCATATTAGTATTATAAAACAGCTTAATTTAAAAAGCCAATTTTAATTTGATTATCTATTTGAATAGTAGGGTTGACTCTATTTATTTAATTATCAATTTGATTTGAGGAATTAAAAAGGGTAATTTCTCCCGTCTTTAAGTCTTCTTCTACTTTTTCTCTGCTGCTTACAATTTTTCCGCATTGAGATTTACACAAACTAAAGCTTCTATCGTACCCTTGTAAAAACTGTTGTAATTTTCCCCAATATTGATAGTTTAAAATTTTTTCTAAGGGAACCTCAAGTCCGTTAAATAAGTGTTCATAATCTTTTATGTAATAAAACTTAGAATTATTTTCATCATAATAGTGCCCTCCTGTCCAACAACATCTAAACACTAATCCTTCTGGAGAAATATACCATTTACCCCAATCATCCCATGAACAGATAATTTTTTTAGGAATCTTTGATAAATCTTTTTTTCGCTTGTGGTGTCTATAAATTCCATCTTTTGGGGGATGGAAATCTCTATTAGTAGTAACAGTACTAAAAGTAGTAAAACCTAAATCTATAGCTACTTGTTTGGCTTCTTCTACTTGATGTTGGTTATAATCAAATACTATATATTTCCAATGAACTTGCGTACTGTTACAATCAATTACTGTTTTAGCATTTTCTAACACTTTTTCATATGTAGTATTAATTCTATAAAGAGAATGAGTATCAGAAAGACCATCTAAATCAAAATTAATAATGTCTTGTTTTGTTAAAATATTTCCAACATCTGTCCAATAATCTTTATCGTGTATCCCACCATTAGTATGAATTAATAATTTTGTATCATGTAATTTTACATAACTTATAATCTCTCTAAACTCACGATTCATTATTGAATCACCAAAATTACCATTAAATATTAACCATTCTAGGTTTTGTAATAATTCTGGATAAAACAAAGTTTTAAAATTTTCAAGAGTTATTGTATATTTAGCGTCATTTAAATTAACTCTAAGTGGTTTTAATCTGTGACATGCCGGGCATTTTGCGTTACAACGAAAAGTTAATTCAGTAGTTAGTTGTCGTATTTTTTCCAAGTTAGTTCCAATAATTAATGTGAATAGGTATTCCCGCAGGAATTGTTGCGGAAGGGTCTGTGAGCTGTATTACGCCAGAACCAGGTACAACATAGTCTGTAGTAGGTAGCTGTCCTATTCCTGATAAAGACACCCGTGTTCTCCCAATAACTGATACAGCTGCTCCAATTCCATAAGCATTTGCTCCTGCCACACTAGTAACAACGTTTGTAGCAGGAGATAGCGTAGTTCCTGCAACAGCAGCAACATTATCTTGCACCACATTAATATTAGCATTTAGCCTATTAAAGGTTGCAAGATCGTTAGCAAGAGGGTCAACTCCTTGAGTTAAAAATGCTCCTACATTAGCTGTACCCCTAACATCTAAGTTATATGAAGAAGTAGCAGTCGCATCTCCAACAATGATATTTGCTTTTCCAGAAGCCGCATGTGTTCTAATTACTGCATTAGCGGGGGTTCCGAGACTAATAGCAGCGGCTACAGGAGCAGTGTTACCGGCAATACCTAGACCCCCAGCAATTGCAGTGTCTCCATCAGCAGCTATTGTTATTACCTCGGCTTTAGAGGCTACCCCAATAGTGCCTCCGTCTTTAATCTTAATGTCGTCAGCAAACGTTACAATACCGTCACTAGCAATTCCAATGGCTGTAGGAGAGGAAGCGCTACCAATTGTACCAGCATCTTTAATCTTGATATCGTCAGCAAACGTTACAATACCGTCACTAGCAATTCCAATGGCTGTAGGAGAGGAAGCGCTACCAATTGTACCAGCATCTTTAATCTTGATATCGTCAGCAAACGTTACAATACCGTCACTAGCAATTCCGATAGCTGTAGGCGAGGAAGCGCTACCAATTGTACCAGCATCTTTAATCTTGATATCGTCAGCAAACGTTACAATACCGTCACTAGCAATTCCGATAGCTGTAGGAGAGGAAGCGCTACCAATTGTACCAGCATCTTTAATCTTGATATCGTCAGCAAACGTTACAATACCGTCACTAGCAATTCCGATAGCTGTAGGCGAGGAAGCGCTACCAATTGTACCAGCGTCTTTAATCTTGATATCGTCAGCAAACGTTACAATACCGTCACTAGCAATTCCGATAGCTGTAGGAGAGGAAACGCTACCAATTGTACCAGCGTCTTTAATCTTGATATCGTCAGCAAACGTTACAATACCTGTTGAAGCTATAGTAATAGCTCCGGTAGAAGATGCTACCCCTATTGTCCCGCCATCTTTTATGAGAATGTCGTCTTTAAAAGTAACAATACCGGCGGAAGAAACAGTCATTGCGTCAGCAGCAGATGCCACCCCGATTGTTCCACCATCTTTAATCTTAATATCGTCAACAAAGGTAACTACCCCGTCTGAAGCAATCTGTATTGCTGCCGTAGAGCCTGCAGAGCCTATATTTCCGTCATTAGGAACAAGAACCCCTGCATCTCCTGAAAGTACTATGGATTCTGCAGTAATATGTCGAGCGTCTAAATTAGCCGCACTTGTTGCACTAATAGCAGTATTAGTATGAGGAGAAGAGGTATGAGCTACCACAACTTTGTTTACTGATTCGTCATAACCAACAAAAACATTACCTTGTGCTCCCCGACTCATCATAAGCCCTGTATCTAAACTAGGAGTTCCTGACGCCCCAGAAGCAGTTAAAATAATCCTATCTTCAACTGTTAGGTTAGTAACGTTTTGGTCTACGGTATCGCCACTAACTATTAAGTTACCTGTAATTGTTAAATCGTCCGACACAGTAACTGCGCCATCTCCGGCAACAGTAATAGCTCCGGGGGCGCTAGCTGACCCAATAGTGCCACTATCTTTAATTTTAATGTCATCCACAAAGGTTACTATACCGTCACTAGCGATACTAATAGCTGCAGGTGTTGTAGCGCTACCAATTGTCCCAGCGTCTTTAATCTTGATATCGTCAGCAAACGTTACAATACCGTCACTAGCAATTCCGATAGCTGTAGGAGAGGAAACGCTACCAATTGTACCAGCGTCTTTAATCTTGATATCGTCAGCAAACGTTACAATACCGTCACTAGCAATTCCAATGGCTGTAGGCGAGGAAGCGCTACCAATTGTACCAGCGTCTTTAATCTTGATATCGTCAGCAAACGTTACAATACCGTCACTAGCAATTTCGATAGCTGTAGGCGAGGAAACGCTACCAATTGTACCAGCATCTTTAATCTTAATGTCATCTACAAACGTTACTATACCTGTTGAAGCGATACTAATAGCGGAAGTAGAACTTGTAACACCGATTGTTGCAGCGTCTTTGAGGATGATATCATCTTTAAAAGTAACTATACCACCACTGCTAATTTGTACGGCATCAGTGGCTCCCACAGATCCAATATCTCCATCATTTGGAATTACAATCCCACCAGAATGAGTTGTTTGTTGACTGAAGGTTGTTTTACCATCCGAAGCAATTGCTATTGCATCTGTGTCAGATGTATGTCCAATGTTTGTTCCATTAACTATGATATTATCAACAGTTAAACTTGTTAGTGTACCTAATGATGTTATGTTTCCCTGTGCGGCAGTAGATAACGTACCAGAAAGACTAGTAGCACTTAAAGCTCCGACATTAGCTGATCCTCTAACATCTAATCTAAAAGGTGTTATAGAGCCATCTATGTCACCATTGCCCTCTCCAATAATAACGTTACCACCAACAGGGTTTGCCGAAGTTCCATACTGAATAATAACGTTAGCAGGACTTCCAATAGTTATAGAGGTAGTTTCGGGAGTAAGGTTAGATACTCCAAGAGAAGTAGATTCGTTTGTTGTAATAGTTCCTGTAAAATTTGTTCCAGCTAAAATACTGGCAATATTAGCTTCCGCAGCGTCAACGTTACCTTTTACACTATTAACATTAGCAGTAACAGTGTTAATATTAGCAGTAGTAGCGTTTAGGTTTGCTTGAACAATACCCGGATCTACACCGTCTTCTACATGTCTAGCTAAAATAACGTTATCACCAATGTGTCTAGACACAATACTATTATCCGCAATATTATTTGCAGATATTGCGTTAGACCCCATTACTGTACTTGTGACTTGGGTAACCATTAAATAATTCTCCTATTTATCAGAGTCTTCTTCTAGTTCTTTGAAAAATTCCTCTAAATAATCTTTTTGTTCTAGCTCTTCTGATTCTGTATCTTCAAAAAATTCTTTAATAAAATCTTCTACCTGCTCGTCTACTGAAGGAGGCTTGAGAAGTTCGTCCCATTCTTCTTCAACACAAGCCCTTGTAACTAAATCTCTAAAGTAGTCTTTTTCTTCTTCAGTTAAATCGGTATTAGGAGTATCATCTAAAAATTTCTTTTCATACATTTGCATTTCTGGTTTTTCTTCCATAAATACAGAATAACAAGAACCTTCTAAAATTTCCCCTAGTTTAGTTTCAGATTCAATAAATTTATCAAAAGGTAAACTTCTCTCAATTTGAGTTCCTTTTTCCCCTTTTTCAAATTTTCTATAACTACAATACACTAATTTTCCCTCTGTGTCAAAGGCATTAAATTTAACAATTTCCATAATTCTCTCCTTAAAGTTTTATAATAAAATTAACCACAACAGTTGGAAATATCATGTTGGGGGTAATGGCTGAGTGAGCTGCCACAGCTGTCACAGCTGTAGAACCACTAGCATCTTTAGCACCTGTTGAAAAGGTTGCTGTTGTTACTGAGTGCGCACTAATTGACGTAGATTCTGTTACTTTTGCAGAACTAGCAGACATTGCGTGGGTATGAGTTCCTAAAGTGCTATTATTTGCGCCTTTTCCAAGAATTAACTTGTCTCGTAAATCAGGAACGTTAAAGGTATTATTACCGTTTCCTGTTCCAAAAGAGGTACTCACTACTCCAAATAAATTAGCGTTAACTCCTGTGCGTGAAAGAGCACTTCCATCACATAACACATAACCGGAGGGCGCTGATGACCCCCCGTATGCAGAAATAACTCCTGTGGGTACTAACGCAGTTTCTATAAAATTGTCCAATTCATGTACTGATATTGAGTCTGCGGTTATTTTTACATTACTAACATTTCTATCAGTAATTTTTGCAGTAGTAACCGACCCAGCAGCAAACATAGCAGAGGTAACTGATCCGTTTGTAGGTGGTATGCCTACATCTATAAAGTTTGAAGCGCTATTAGCTCCTTTTACCATAAGGCGCACATTTGAGGCTGACGAATCAAGACTTACCATTAGTTCTCCGACTTGATAAGTTCCAATGTTAGCAGTAGCTCCTACAATGTTATTCTCATATCTTGCCCCAATACCTACTCTTGTAAAAGTACCTCCAGGTCCTTCTCCGCCTTTTACGTCTGCAGTAGGTACATTTACATATAAAGCTTTGGTGCTTGAATTATAGTGCAAAATACCCGATGTCCTAGAGTCGGTAAAGGCTACAGTACTTCCTCCGTCATCTTGAAAATTTGCCGCAACAGGTCTTGCGTCAGAATAAAAATTTTGTGCTAAAGATTGTAAACTACCATTTATTTGTCCACGAAACGCAGACAAAGCAGTAGATGCAGATGTTAGCACAAAAGTATTCGAAGTTCCTATAGCCATTAATATTCTCCTTTTATGTTCCTAAAGCTATTAAGTCCACAACAGTTCCTACTGCTGGTTCCGAGTTTGAACTGAAAATTACATTGATATTCGCTCCAGTTCTAGTTGACCCTAACACGAAGCAAACAGGTGCTGCGGATACATTTGCAGTGCTTACAATAGTGGCAGAAAATGTGGGAGTATCAAAAAAATCCGTACTTGTATAGTCAACTGCAGTATTTCCGCCAGTGTCACTATCTCCTGCAAAAGTAACTCTAGTTCTAAATTCTTTACTAGGTGAGTCAACCGTGTATTCAAATTTATCAAGAGTATAATTAACTTCTTGAGGTTTTGAATTTGTTACCGTATGTTTAAATTGAAAGAAACGAGCTCTTCTATCCCCTACAGCAAAATTCTGAAATCTATCTCCTAAATTTCCTTGAAAAGTACTAATATTTACATTTCCGTTAGCAAAAAATGGGTCTGTTTCTGAAGTTCTAAGTTCAATTACACTCGTATCTAAAGAGTTAGAATCTCCTAAGAACGTAGTTGATCCAATCGAAGCGTCAGAAAACTGGTTTAGATCTACTAGTTTATAGGATGAGGTTTTAGTTGTCAAGTTAGCAAATGTATTACCTCCTGTAGATACCCCGTTAGCATGGAACACTTCTCCTAACAGAACTGCATCAGCATTAATTACACTTGCAATTAGTGCATAAGAGTTAGCGTTAGAAGTGTCATCTACATGTTGTCCATCAGTAGTTTGGCTGGCATTCCAAATAGCATACACGTTACCAGAGGCACCTCCGCTTATCAAAGTTTTATTTAAATCACTATAAGTTACTGTAGCAGCACTAGTATTAGAAAACCCTAATACAGTGCCGATTCCTTGAGAGCCTCCTAAAGCGGTATCATGTAAAATACTAGCGTTAGCTACGTCATCTTGTGGCTCTACAATACCAAAAGCAATATTGGTGTGTAAAGAATTAAATGTAGTAGTGGTTGTAGCAGTTCCAACAATGTTAGCCGTGAAACTAATTGTTTTAACTTGTCCTATATCTCTAATAGGAGTTTGGTATGTTGCAGAAGATTCTGCTAACAAGTCCGTAGGTGACCCAGAAATAGCAGAGTATCCAGTAGTAGTTCCATTAGCATTATCTATTATATGAGAGTTAAAAGAGCCCGGTACTCCTGCATCGAAATGAGAACTTAGACCCCCGGTGTTAGAGTTAGCAAAACTTGGAAAGTTAAACTCTCCTCTATTAGTGTTGGGAATTCCCGCAAACACATTACCGTTCGGAGCGTCTTCGCTATATGCCTGTAGCAAGAATAGAGAAGAAAGCTTAGTTGAAGTAAAGGTAACACCTACAATAGTGTCACTCAAATTACCGCTAGTATCACGAGTTTTAGCTAAATAAGTAAAAGTACCAAAGGTATCAATTGGGGCTGATTTCTTTGTAGACCCAGAACTAACTACTATATATTCCGAAGCAGTTACGAAAGTACTAGCAAAATCTGCTTCTGTTATAGACCCAGCTGCTCGTTTAATAACAATGTCTCGTAAATCTGCGTCAAATAGGGAACCGTCTTCTTTTTTTACATATACCCATGAAAATTGTAACTCTTCTCCAACCTGTGCTACACTAAAGTTGGAAACATTTTGTGGAGGAGCAGTTTTTCCAGCAATTGATTGAGTTTTTTCTAAAGTAACTCCCCGAATAGTTCCGTTTAAGGGAGTAACTCTAACAGTTATGTTGTTAATTCCTGATGTGCTTCCTCTATCAACATTATTTATAGCAAACCTAATCTTACCATCAGGATCAACTCCTTGTGAAGAAACTTTTACAGTTTGGAAATTAGTTAAGTCTTCTGCAGCCCCTCCAAGCTTATAAGATATTTCATAATCTGTAACTTCTTGGTCTGTAATGTGATCATAATTTATATTAATTCTAACAGCGGCTCCAACAGTTTGTTCAATATATAAACTTTCTGTAATTTCTAAGTTTTCTACTTTTTGAATAGGAACTTGATTAATTAAAATACTTTCTGTAGCGGGAGGGCTTTTTCTGGCTGCATTATTAATATTTCTTGCTCTAAATACATATAGTCCTGGGTCTTGGTTTTTTAATAGCCTATCTGCAGGCAGTCCGATAGAGTCAAAATCCGCAGGAGTTAGGATGGAATAAATTGCATTATTAGCTAGGCTGAAAGACCCAGGGTATAGATTAGTGTCATAGTCAAAGGTAAAAGCAGATCCAATAACATTATTAGTTACTCCAATAGGATCATTACTAATATTAATAGCAGTAGTTCCTCTCGTATTAGCTAAAAGTTTTGACCCTAATTTTACTCTATATATATTATTAGAAGTTAGTGCAACATTATGAGAAGGGCTATCTGTAGAGTAAGTAGTATCTACAATACTATATACATTTCCGCTGAAGAATTGTAAGTTATCTCCCAATTCTACCGTAGGCACAGTATAATAATCTGCTTCTACTCTACTAGTAACTTCATTACTTAATCCTGTAATAGTTACAGAATCGTTGCTTGAAGAAGTAAAATTCCAAGACGAAATGGGTATTTGTAACCCATCTACGAACACTCTTACAGATTCTTTAAAAGGTGCTCCTCTTACTAGTGGTTGAATAAAATTAGTGTCGGAAACAAGGTTACCTGTAATAACATTAGATTGAATTTCTGTGAACGAAGTTCCAGCAATATACATTTCTCTATTATCAAAAAATCTAGTATCCACTAGTTGATTAAGAGTAACAAAAAAAGGCGGAGTAGGCAAAGAGTTAAATACAGTTGAACCTCCTGAATGCTCATTTTCTATTATAATACTTCCATTAGATACCGTTAAGTCTGAACCAATTACGTTTGCAGTAAAATTAACTAAACGAGTACCGTGATCAACAAAACCAAATCCACCACTAGAAACAGATTTCTGGTTCAAATCAAAAGCAACTTTATCGAAACCTTTTAGTCCACTATCAAAAGTAATACCGTCATTAACCTCTAAAACATGTTTCATGAAATTAGTATCACGTACTTGATGTAAACTAGCTACTTTAAATACAACATTACCGTTTGAAGTATCTGTAACATCTGGATTATCGACTGCATCACAAATAAGTCTAATTTCTCCAGTGTTAGTTTTAAAACCGTTTTTACCTGATAGAATAGATATTTCCCCATTAGCTAAAGGACTTGTGTTAGAAGCTGTCATAGCTTTAGGAGAGACATCGGCCCCACTAGTAAGATATGAAGAAAAAATAGCATCTGGGCGACCAATCTCCACTTCAGTTTGTAAAAATAAAGGATATCCTGTTTGATCGGTTGATATATCAACTAAAATATCATGAGTAACAGATCCGTCATCTACTCTTCTGGGTCTGGCCTGTAAATTTAACTCTGGAGTAGGAGGGGGAGTTAAGGAAGAAACGGTATCATCATACCTAACTGGTACATAAGCTATTAAAGAATCAGAATCTACATATACATTAGAAATATACTCAATTCCTGTAACAGTTATTTCTTCATCTTCATTTCTTCCAATAGTAGTTATTTTAAATAATCTGTCATTTTGGTTATCATAAAAATTATCAGGATTAACTTCTCCAAAAGTCCACAAATCTCCTTTTTGTGGAACATTGTTAGCTAAGAAGTCTTCTCCGTCCACAAAACCTTTAGAGTTATAGTTCCATCTGCTTATAGTCGTAACCTCAACTAGATCTACCCCTGAATCAGCATTACTTGTTGAAAGAGTTTGAAAAGCGGTATTAGAAACTAGGTAATAGTCTATTCTATCCGAATCCATTTTAATTACTCTTATCGCCAAAGGTTGTGTATTAGAGGTAAAAGTGCTAGAGGTAATAGAAGGACTAGTAAAATGTTCCAGTAGAATATTAGCATTGCCTGTAGTTGAAGAGTCTGCCGCTACTTTTCCACCAAAACCGTAAGCTAATCCATGTGATTTAGTAGCAACTGTGACGATATCTCCAACAGTTAGGTTAAGAGCGTCTGCTCCCGCAACAAATTCAACTTGTCTGCGTAAAAATTTAGAAGCAGCAATCATATATTGTCCATACCTAGAAGCTTGGCTTCTTCGGGTTACTCCTGCTAAATCCATTTGTTTAATATTTTCAATCTGGTTTCTGTCTCTTAAAGCTTCTTGGTCGTCAATTCGTATAACTTCGCGCTTAAAGTGATTCGAAGGTTCTATATAAGAAATATCACATCCAGTAATAATATCACTTTCTTTAGTTCCAGAAAATTTTAAGGTATCTTTTTTGATATTAGCATCGTTGAAAATAGCTACAGGAGTGTCATCCGGCATATCAACGTTTAGTGTTACTTTTCCAGCAGAATAATATAAAAGACCTCTAAATGTTGAAGTAATTTTATTTATTGTGTCCATTACTTGTACATCTTCTTGAATACTTAAATCACTTATAAATCTTCTTTCTTTAACCTGCACTCCCCTAGGAAGACCAACAAGGGTTTCTTTAACTGTTGAAAATAAATTTCTAGGTTTGTGTCTAAAAGTACCGTCACCAAAACCGTCCACACCTGTAAACTTTCCAGTAGTGGCATCGCAACAGTCACAATATTGAGCGACTTTATAAAACATAAATTTATCTATGTTTTCTTCCTCAATTCCTAGCCCATAAGTTTGATTAGTTAAAATATCATATATTATCCAAACAGGGTTTTGAGTCCACGAGTATGTAAAAGTACCGTCCCATACCCCTTCATAAATAACAGGATTAGCCCCATATTGTTCTGTAGTTAACACAGCCGTTGATGTAGCAGTCATACCTGTTAGTGTGTGACTAGCCCCAGATCCTGATGTTATATCAATAGCAGTTCCGTCAGTCGCCGCCTGTGCTGATACTGCTAATTTTACGGTATTAGCATTAACTTTAATAATGAACATACCTCCAGAGGCGGTGCTGATACCCGTTCCTGAAATAGCGGTTCCCCCGCCCGCACTATAAGTTACTTGATCTCCTGTAGCAAAAGGATGTCCTGTAAGTGTTATAGTATCAGATCCATCACTAACTGCGGAAGCTCCATTAAAGGTTACTGCCGCAGGAGCTGCAATAGTAATTGTTGGAGCGCTAGTATACCCCGTTCCTTGGCTCGTTACCGTAAGTGCTGTAACTTTTCCTGTTGTAAGCGTAGCGGTCGAGGTCGCAGTAGAACCCCCACCACCACTTATAGACACCGTAGGGGCAGAGGCATATCCAGAACCTGCGTTTGTTATTGTTAAAGATTCAACTTTTCTTTCGGCGCTTCCATCTATGTTTGTCTGTAGATAATAGCCTTGCTGCGTGTACCCTATTTGAGTAGCCTCACCATCTATGGAAATAGAACCTGTTTCAGGAACTTCTAACTGCCTCCAGTCAATTTCTCCATCAGTTAAAGTAGGTTGATTATAATTACTAGGAACTTTTACTAGTAGTCCTTTAACCAAAGAACTAAATGTTGGAACTCTTCCTTCATGCTCATTAAAAGATTTAATTGCATACCCAATTAACGCTGTTCTAGGATAGGCCATATCATCATATTCGATCTCATCCCAACCAACAAATTGAATATTGTCTGCGATCCGGTTAGAGTCACTATCGCTTGAAGTCTTTTCTACTGTAAATTTATATCCATTTACACTTTTACTTGCGTCAGGTATTACAATATCTCTTTGAAATTTAAATCTAGTATTTGTTTTACCGCTAACGGTATGTTCATCCTCAGCAATAGTTGTTACGCCAGTACTATCAAAAACCGTAATTTTTACAGTTACGCTAGTTCCAGAAACATTACCATTTGCATCAGATTTTTGTAGTCCTTGAATAACAAAATTAAACCGTAAAGCATCCCAATCTTTTGTACTAGTACTTTGTAATGTGACTGAAGCTTTCGGAATTCCCTCTACATTACCATTCTTTAGTCCAACAGCATTATTTAAGTTTTGGGGAGTAACTGTTTCAGCACCAAAAACATCCATAGCTCCTTGAGTTATGGTTCCTGTAGTTGTTAAAGTTTTAAATACTTCGTTATTTTCTGTGCCATCTCCTTCAATATTAATTAAATCATCAGACACCCCTTCATTAATTTCTATATCTTGAGGGCCGTTAGGATTAATTCTATAAATAGGACCTTCACCCAATGCAACAGTTAGAAATAAAATATCAGTAGAAAATAAAGTATTAGGGTCTTCGCGAGCAGCAGGGGCTGCACTACCGCCTTTTCCACCACCCCCTTTATTAGATAGTCTGATTCCTTGACAAATATAGTTGTGATAAGTATTAACAGTTAAGTTGTATACTGTCTCATCTAGATAATCTTCGCTTTCAATTGATAAAATCTTACTAGAATCATTATCTTCTAAAGTTAGATATTCTCCAACTGCCCAATCTTTAGCTTCTTTATATTCATTGTTTTCATCATATAAATAATGGTTATCTGTAACTCTCAATACACCTTTTTCGTGGGTAATGGTTAAAATATAACCCACAGTTTCAGAAGGAATATGCTCCCAAGTCTTTTCTACAAAAGATACCCAACGTTTATCATTCTCATCAAAACAATATACTTTATCATTAAGTTTTATGTCTTCAATAGGAATTTCACCTCTAGTAGTAGATACTAAAGAACCTGCAGGAAAACAGCCGCCTTTGTTTCCTGAAATAAAAGGAGTCTGCCCTCCCTGTACGTTAACATATTTTTTATAAACACTCATGCTGCAAATTGCTCCGAAACTTGTATTTGGTCATTTTTTCCATGATTAAATGATTTAATATACCCCGATATTAAATGTCCACCAATTCTAGTCATTCCATATCTCATTCCTACAGGAACTCCTGAATTAATTGTGTTAGTTAGTCCAGTGAATAAATTGTTTTCTGTCCTTGAACCATCGTCTGTAAAAGTCCTATTATTGGAGTTACTTTTAGGTGAGGACTGGGCCAGCGCCATTATTCCTTGTAGTGCAAGAGACGCGCCAAACATAGCTATTTGTGAAAAACTAACACTCATACCTGCTACCGTAAAAGCAGTTGTTCCCATTCCCATTGTAGGCCCCATAGCTCCTACTATGGCAGGAGCCATATAGAACGCCACAGCAATAAGGGCGATACCTATAACTACCATTGCAATTCCACCACCTTTTCCTCCGCCACCTACGATAGAGGGAACTAAATAATAAACTTCATCGTTTAGCTTTTTATTAGCTTCTACATCCGCTAAACTCACTCTTTTTTTATTTTTATTTAAGATAAAAAAATCAGTAGTTAATTTGTTTTTGTTTTGTTTAACAAACTCTGCAAATTTTGGAAAAGAATTTACTAAGAAACTCATTAAAGAATGGTAGTCTTTAACTTCTACTTTTATTTCTTTTCTATCTTTAAAATACTTTGTTGCATTTTGGTGTATAACTAAAGTAATCATGTTGCAAATTGCCCCGATACTTTAATCAAAGCTCCTTTTCCGTGATTAGTAGTTTTTATATATCCACTTACTAATTGTCCCGCAGATCGTACTTGTCCATAAATTATAGGCACGTTGTTATTACTTGAGGTCGTGTTTGTTAAACCATTAAACAAATTATTATCTATTCGTTCTTGAACATCAGGTGTTTGTTTTTCTGGAGGTTTGGGTACTTTTGTAAATAATCCCATAACCCCGCTTAATACCATGTTTAGTCCAGTAGAAAACGCTAGTTTTCCTAGCGTAGTTCCCATAAAGGAGGTTGCGGCTAAACCTGGAAAAGCAAAAGGAGCCGCAATTAACGCAATCCCAATAGCTATTTGTAAAAAAGATCCTTTTTTACCTCCTGCTCCACCAAGAATAGGGCTAATGTATATCTCTTCGTGATTAGCCCTAAGTCTATTGTATTGATAAATTTCACTTTTTATAATTTTTCTATCTTTATCTAACAAACAAAGATTTTCAGATATGTTTTCTGTTTGAATTTTTCTAATATACTCTCCAAATTTTGGAAAAAGATTACACACAGCAGAAATTAAAGATTCAAAATCATCACACACAACAGTATGAGTTTTGATTCCAGTTGTATATTTTAATAAAGAATTGTGAAAAGTTAGTGTTATTTTCATATTAAATGTTTTTCAACAAATTCATCGAATTTAAGTGCGTCTACGTTTTTATCTAACCAGTAGATATAAAATTTATTATTAAAACCGACAACAAACTTAAACTCTTCAAAAACTGCTCCTTTTTTATCTTCTTCGCTAGGAAGAGGATTTTCTTCCCCTGGATGTGAGTGAAATATCCCCCAACAATTATCTTCATATTCAAAAAGACTTTCGGGATCAACAACAAAACTATCTTTAGGAAAAGGACTTATATTTTTACACGCTACATACTTAAAATCTTTTGTTATTAGCCCACAACATTCTCTAGGATATTCTGCTTGTGCATGCTTTCCCATGTCACTAATTAGTGTTGAAAATAAAGTCATCTGACATTCCTATCCATTTAAACATTCCTACTGTATAATTTTTATAATATCTGCCATAAGGAGCAACCCAACTTTTATGATCAATCATAGTTTGTAACATTTTATTTTTTTCTACCAACAAAGCACAATGGTTAGTAACGTTAGTTGACCCAAGAGACATTGTTATAATATTAAATTCCTCTAAATCTTCGGTTTTTTTCCATCCATATGCTTCAGTGCTTGCAGCATCCATAGATCTTTCGTGTGTTTTAGTATACCAATCTTCGTCCACAATATTACACCAGTATGTAGTATCGTAGGGTATATCAATGCCTAATTGTTCTTTATAAACTAACCTACAAAGATTAAAACAATCAATACCTGTTTCAATATTATTGCCTAAATGTCTATAAGGAAACCCTTTATATTTATCATACCACATTCTGCGGGTCTTTTCGTCTTAAAATAAAATGTATTTTATCTCTCCACTCTTGATTCAGTGCTGTTATTCTAGAGCTTGTTTCTTCTTCCACATGTATAAAATTATTATTTACGGTATACATACCAAAATGAATTGGTCTATTCTTTTTTGACTTAAATAATATTACATCATATTCTTCTATTTTTGTCAAATCAACTTTTATTGCGTTTAAGTTAACCCACTCTTCTATTTTTTTTAAAGTTATTTTAAACTTCCAACGACTACCTTCTGAAGGTTTTCCTTCTACTAAGTTTAAATGGGTCCACAAACTTTGAAAAACATTACATTTTAACTCTTCTTTATATATCTTTTCAATCAATGTTATACAGTTTATATTTTGATAATCATGTTTTATTCCTAAATATTTTGTATAGTTCGTCATTATTTAGGAATAGTCCTTCCTGTACCGGGGAATCCACCAAAATGTATAGTATTGTTTCTAATTTGACAAGATTCAAAACTTTTTCCACACTCGTCTTCGGCTATACTTCCAGCTGTTTGGTTGTTAGCAGCAATTGGGTTTGAGTTAGCAGTAGCGGTAGTACCTGGAATAGTACCCCCCGCAGGTCCTGGATATTGGCATTCTTCTCCTTTATATATCCATTGACAGGTATTTTTATAATATTTTCTACGAGGCAAAATCAGCTTAAAAAATTGTAGCCAACTAGTTAAAGTAAAACTAGCTACTTTTTCATCTAAGTTTTGGAGAGAATCAATTTTAAAACTATCTTCTACATATGCTTCATCATCCGCGTCTGCATTTTTTATTAGTAAGTGATCGCCTTGTCCCAATGTTAGTGCTGTATTAGTAAAAATAAATCTTTCTTCTTCAATTGCTTGAATCGTGGCAACAAAGGTATTAGCTCTAACAAAAACTTCGTCTCCGACCCTGTAAGGAAGAGTTGTTGTCATTTCTAGTACATTTGAATAAGCTGACCTAACTTTAGCATACTCAGGCCAATAGTCTAAGAAATTAGCAAAAGTTGATTGTATTTCTACTACACCTCCTAACAAATCTCTGGAGTCCAACTTTTCTCTTTTCCAAGTACCGTTAACAGCTTCAGTAGTAGAGACGGTAAAGCTTGCGTTATTCTTCCCATAGGAGTCTGTTATTACTTGGCTGTAGCTTAAACCGTTACTTCTGGCCCGACTTAATACATCGCTATGTTCTTGTTCTGTATATGTCGCACCTGCTGGAATGGTCCTGGGGTCAATTCCTGTAACAACTTCTCCATTTACTACAGCAAAACAAGCATTAGCTGTGTTATTACCCACTAAATCAGGGTTTTCACAAAGTTGAGTAATTAACCCATCAAAATTAGATATGTCAATAGTAACTTCGTTGATAGTTCCCGAAGAATCTATTTCTATCCCACCACTATTAATAGGCATAGGGGTATAATTAATTCCCCCAAATTCTACATTATAAGTTACGTCTGTATTTAAATCTCCTCTAATTTCAGCAAAACGCATAGGGAAACCGTCCGGCCAGCTTCTACCAAACCCTTCTCCTCCCGGGTTGCCTTGATCGGTTGAAGGGTACCACTCTCCTGGGTAATAAATTGAAAATAAACGAACTAAAGGATTTTGAACAAAAGAATTTCTTTCTCTAATATAATTAGAGTTAGCTATAGACGTAACATTAGTATTAGCCCCTTTTATTTGTTCTGAAAAAGCTTTAGCTTGAAAAGGAATAGACTCAGTATTTCCTTCATCAACTCGCACAACTACACTAGTTAAATTGGCATGTACCCAATTATCATATCCAATAGAGTAAGTAAATTCAGAATTAGAAGCAGAAACTGCAAAAGTATCTGCAATACTGCTCAGAAGAAAATCATAAATACCACTTTCTTCCTGTCCCTTAATTCTTAAGTTATCTTGGGTATGCGTATCCCCAGAAGTAACTGCCCGAATAGGTTTAAAATCAAAACCAGTATCTCCTAAAGTTGTACTAGGATAGTTAATTAAAGTTTTATCAATTTGCCTATTATTAACAAAAACAGAAAAAGAATCTGAAGTTAAATTACTTCTACTTAAAACACCAAGAGGTAAAGAAAAGGTATTAGTAGTCCCATTAATTTGAAAAGAATTACCATTTACACTTAAAGAAGCACTATTAGTATATGTTGCTGCCTCAACGTTTGAGGAAATTCTATTAAAAATAGGAGAAACATTCTCTCCTTCAATAAATTCTTGATTAACATTAGCTACTTTGATTTTAATATTAGAGTTAGCTTTATCCGTAGCAACTACTGTCCCAGTAGTACTAGTGGTTTCTGAGAGAATAGTATCTCCCTTATTGATAATGCTAGGATTGTCAATTGTTAAAATGTAATCGTAAGTGCGGGTAGTCATTAATCATAAACCTCTTTTAGTTTAAAATTAACTGTATAATAGTTAGTTTGTAAACTAGTATTTGACGAGTCAGAAAAAACATGAGAAACCTGTAAAGAACCATCAAATCTTGCTTGTATTGTACCATTTTCATTGATGTGTGTCAAATCAAAAGTGAATGTCTCAAAAGATCCGTTCCTTGCGATATAGAACTGCTCGATTGCGTGTTTTTCTACACCTGTAATATTTGTATAGGTTAAATCAAAATCACGCTTAGAACGGCGACTTCTTAATCTTCTTTTTTCATATCCGCCCTGTGATTCAAAGTTAATTACGTCAAATTCACGATTAGTGGAAAAACCTCGATCAGGTTTTCTGTCTTCCATAGAGGTAAATCTATCAAAGGTGTCAACGTCACTAGTAAAACGTCTAATAACCAAAACATCGTCAGATTGTAGAGGTGTGTGTATTCTTGTAGCGGCAACGACCGGAGTTTCAAAAGTACCTGTTCTAACAGGGCTATTATTAACAAACCTAAAAGAGTCTATAAAACCTTTTAAATGCTCTCTAGTATCGGCACTAGTTGTATTTATACGCCCTATCTCAAAAGCACCGGTAGGATTGATAGTGTAAGTACTACTAGCGTCAAACTGAACCACAGAGCCATTGACAAATAATGCAGTGTTTCCAGTTTCTTTGTTATGAGCAACTGCGACATGGGTAAAAGTGTCTGCGCTAATAGAGCCTCCCTGCACGTCTGCTACAACCGAACCGCTTTCTTTTACTAGCCACTGCATTTTATTATTAGCCAATCTACTAAGTTTTACAAAATTATTATCATCAGTCCTATGAGAAAAAACTGTATTGGCTTGACTTGCATCTTCAAAACGAGCAAAACATTCTATGCAAAAACTACCTTCATACTTAAATTCTGCGCTATCTGCAAAGCTAATTAAATCATTTGTCCCATCAAAAGATGCAGCAGAATTTCCAAACTGTTTAGTGTCACTTAATACCGCTCCAGTAACTGTAGCAGCGCCGTGAGCTTTGGGACTTTCATCAGTAAAATTAGTCTCAAAATTTAAAAGTAGTGCAGTATCCTCAAAAGTTCCTATGCTAATGCCCGCATTTCCTAGATTAAGAGAAACATTTTGTGTTGTAACTGCTGGAGATGTGTTTGATGCGGGATGTACGTACTGAGTAGATGCCTGTTCTACACCAGAAACTGTGACTAATAATTGGTCTGTGCTATTTACATTTTCTTGAAAAGGAAGCGCAAAGTTTTGTGTAACCCCATTAATAACATAAGTATTTGCTTGAACTACGGTAGCAGTGTTACTATATTCAATATATTTTACTGTTTGAGCTTTTCTAGAAGTTCTAAACCTAGCAGGTACAGTAATAATTTTTAAACTCAAAGAGTCCGCCGAAGGAGCTGTTACAAAAGTGATTGTAGCTCCAGAATTACTGACTGAATATGTCGAAGTAGCCTGTTCAATACCGTCTACAGTAACAACTACTTCTCCAACATGTTCAATAGTATGGGGATGTACGTTAAAGTTAGTGGCACTTCCTGTACTTGAAAAATTTATTGTACTAATAGTATCAAAAGCAGTAGTAGTTATAGTTGCATCTGTAGGATAAGTAGCCATTACGATAAGTTCCCCCTAATTGATCTTCTAATCGGTCCATTGTTTTGCATATCTCTAGTCACAATGTCTACAATGATAGCCTCTGGAGTAACAGAAACACGGGGTTTACCTTCAGATTCTTGGGCAGTTCCTGTATTGTTCATATTAACTACAACATTAGGATTATTAGGCATCGTTCCGTGAGCGTTCATTGCATTTAGTGCGGGTCCCCCAATAGCTTTTGCCATTGGCTTACGAATTACAAACTCACCTGGCTCTAACATAGCAGGAACTCTATCTCGTAGCGCCCCACCTGAAGCCATGCGCCTTACAGGACCTCCTGCAGCTGCGCCGGGTCCAAATAAAGAACCAGCCAGCATTTTTATACCCTGGCCAGCTATCATTCCTACGATACTTCCAACAACGCTTCCTGCAGGACCACCAATTAGTCCACCAGCTAAAGCCCCTAAACCTGCTCCAGCCATTCCAGCAAAATCAGCAAGATTTTCAAAACTGAATGCTGCAGTATCCGCCGCTGCGGTTACACCTTTAGTAGCGTCAAGTTGTGTAGTTGCTGCTTCCGTGCTTTTGACTACAGCGCCTGTGTTCTTGTCTGTCGCAGTAGTTGATTGGCCTGTTGTTTTTACGTTTTTGCGTAGACCGGCAGTTTGCCCTGCAAGATCAAGAGAAGAACCTGTAGGATCAGCAAAGTCTTGTACAAGCACAGGAGAACCGATTCCTCCGATGCCTCCTACAACTTGAACTCGTTGAACGTCCATTCCTAGTCCCTCAAAGATGTTCATTTGTTTATCAAAAATATCTTTTAAATTACCTTGTGCTGTTTGAGCAATTTGTTGGCTTACCCCAGTTTGTTGTTGAATAGCTGTCACTACCGCTTGTTGAGGGCTGGGTCCACCACCAAACATGCTTGCTAAATTACCAATTCCTTCTTTAACAAATTCTTTGATAGGATTAATAACAAACTCTTCAGTAACACTAGTAGTTACATCTTCTAAAATTCCAACAAACAAATCTTTAACGCCTTGCTTGAAGTTTTCCATAGTAAGAGTGCCTTCTCGGATAGCTCCGAAGAAGTCTTCGACAGCACCTCCTAGACGGTTTTGTATTTTTTCACTAATATCATCTAAAACTTTACGAATAGAATCACGCTCTCTATCTAGAGCAGCTTGCCGGGCCTCAGCGTTATCTTGAACCGATGTTTTTTCCCTTGCAAGGCCTTCTAGTTTAGCTTTTTCGTTGGCATCAATGATGTTAAACTCTTTAAACTGTCCCTCAATCTTTTTAGTTAATAACGTAGCTTCATTTTCTAAAGCTGTTCGAGCAGTAGCGTTTGCAGTAGTAGCAATTTGGGCCTCTACTGTTTGTCTCTTTTTAATATTGGTTAAAAGAGCAGAGTTAGCTGATTGGTCAAGTTGATTAATTCTCATTTTTGAAGAGAATTCGTCTGTTAAAGCTTGGTTACGTTCTAAATAACCTTGTCTAGCTAATGCATTATTTTTCTTTATTTGCTCGTCAAGGTTATCAAAATCAGCTTTAATCTTATCTTGTTTTAAGTTTTCTAACTGACTGGTTATGTCCCTACCTGTCTCAAGTTGGATAAATTCAGTGATTGCTTTAACAAAAGCAGTATTGGGACCTAAGACCTTTGCCAGTTGGTCTACTACCTCTACTTGTACTCGAAGAGCATCAAGTTGTTGGTTAGCTTGCTGTACTTGGAATTGTCGATTTGCTTCTCTTGCATCATTTTGTGCTTGAGCTGCCCTAGTTTGTGCAGCAATTAAATCTGCTTGAACTTTTAAAGCTTTACCTTCTCGTATAACTTTATTTCGTTCCATTTCCGCGTTAGCAGCAGCAATTACACGCTCCTGCTCTTGAACGCGTACTAAGGTAGCTAACTCTTCTTGTTTTGCTGCTCGCTCATTCATGTTTTGTCGAATAGCTTCTCTTAAAATTTCTCTTGCTGTTTCTGCTTCAAATCTAGCAACTCGTTCTTTTTCTGCAATTATCTTTAGCTGATTATCAAGTTCTTTGTTGATAATTTCTTCTTGTTTTTGACGAATTGATTCTAGCGTATTTAAATTTGGAAACGCTTGCATGTCAGCAAGTTGTGCTTGCGAACCACGAATTCCAGCTTTTCTTGCGCCCTGAGCACCCGCAGCCGCACCGGCTCTGCCTATTTCAGCTAGCGCTCGTTGTTGCATAAGAGCATCTTGATTAAGCTGATTCATTTGTCTCTGAAAATCTAATTCTTGTTGTTTTGCTTTGCCCAATTCTTCTTGTAGTTTTTTCTGAGCTTCGAGTAGTTTTACGGCTTCTTGAGCGGCGGTATTTGCTCGTCTATCTGAAGCCTGAGTCTCTGATATATCTTGTTGAATTGACTTAACATCATTCTGTGCTCTTAGTACAGATAACTGTCCTTCAAGGTTTATTCTAATTTTTTCTTGAGCCTTTGCTTGTTTTTCTATTTCTTTAGGCAAGCCCATTTGTAAACCTGTTAAAATTTTAGCAGCTTTAACTCCGTTTTCTAGGTTTCTATTTTGGAGTGCATCTAATGTTTTGCCTTTATCTTTTAATTTTTGTAATTTTTGACCTTCCATCACAATGTTTTGTAAAAGCGAGGCTTGTCTTTTGGCGGCGGTGTCTCCTTCTTTTGATGATAATACATTTGTAAAAGCAGCTTGATCGACAAGCTTAATAAATTTACCAAAGTTATCTGTTAATCCCTTAGAAATTGTTTCTGCTATTTTTAATTGTCGTAAATTTTCTTCTAATTTCGCTGCTTTTGTAGCAGCTTTATCTAACGCATTGGGGAAGTCATCGAAATTGTCACCACCAAAGAATTCTAATATCTTTCTTATTCCTAGTAACTTTTTAGATAGTGTTTCAGCACTGGCAGAGCCTCCCTCAAAAGAGTCTTCTGCAGATTTTAACACATTACCTAAAATAGATAGTTTTTTGTTTACGTTTTCAACTTCTACAGATCCTCTTTTGTTTTTAATAGCAAACTGCTCTAAAAACTGTTCTACTGTTTGTCCTTCTTCTGCTATATTTCGTAGACCTGCGGCAGCTTGCTCTGCGCTAACTCCGGCTGCTCTTGCACCTCTTCCAATTGCTTGACTTGCCTTACCGAAGGCACCTGCAGCTTCTCTATTTAGTTGAATTGCTATTGCTAAAGCGGTATTACTATCATCTGTTGCAGCAGCTTCCGCAACGCGAGATGATTGCGTTTTCATTGCTTGCCTAAATACTTCTCCCGCCGCCTGTATTTCTTCACTGCTGCCGCTCACCCGTAACTCTTTATATTTTCTGTATTTTTCAGATAATTGGTTGAATATGCCAGCTTCTAGAAAACTCGCATCTCTAAGATTCCTCTGATTATTTTTTACTGCTGTCAAAATATCATTAAAAGCATTATTTATTGCATCAGGAGCGTCATCTTTAAGAGTCTCACTAAACTTTTTAATCTCGTCTTCTGCAACACCAGCAAGTCTTAGTCTATCTTGAACTGCTGCACCGCCTCCAGCAGCAGCTACCGCTACTCCTGCAAGACCTGTTTTTAAATCTTCCACTTCTTGTCCAACCCCACTAATCATTTCTTTTAGTTCACCTAAAAAGTCAATACCAAGAATAGTACCTGCTAGTTGCGCAATACTAATAAAAGCAAATAAACCACTAACAACACTTTTTAACATACCAAAACCTATAGCTAACCCTCTTACAGAAATATTAAGAGTGTTTGCTATGCGAATAAAAGCTCTTGTCCTAAGACCTGCCCCTTTAAGGGCAAGATCGTTTCGCACGATTTGAGCGTTGAGTCTATCATAGGAGGTAGTCCCTACTTTCATAGTTTTAATTTGATCTTTTAAAGCTTGATTAACTTTGTTAAGCTCAGAGAACGTTCCTATGGACCCTTTCCTCATTTGGTCTAATCCTGCTCTTGCAGCGACAGCAGCATCACTGTCTCCTCTAATTGCAAGACCTTTAATGCCTTCCTTTTTTACCCCTGTAGCTGCAGACGATTGAAGTGCTGCTAAAGCTCCGGCACTACCAGCTGTGCCTACATCAGCTAACTTAGCAGTAAAAGCACTTAAATTAGCGATAGCCCCAGCGGCAAAACCCCCAATTACTTGTGCGGCTTTACCAAAGACCAAAGCGATAACTGCTCCAAAAGCTAGAACAGCGTTACCTTCTACAGATAAAAAATCTATAAAAGGTTTTAAAGCTCCAGCAATAAGCTGTCCAAATTGAATGGCTAATGTTTGAATTTGTACGATGAATTTTTCAAGAGATGCTTGTGTAGTATCTGCCGTGGTTGATATTGAAGAAAACTTTTTCTCACCCTCTTCAATCACTGCGTTTGCAAAAGCTTGTCGTTTTTCATAGTTAGTTAAACTAGAGGCTGCAACATTTAATTTAGCCGCATAAGCTTCCACTGCAGGGTCGATTCTAGCAAAGATACCTAGTTCGTCTAAAAGTTCTGGTTCTAACTTAGCTGTACCTCTGACTACTCGTTGTAGTGAATCTGTTAAATTTCTACCCAAAGCTCTTGAGGCTTTAAAAGATATGTCAGTTAATCGTTCTATTTGTTCTCCACCAAGGCCTGCAGATAGGGCAATGTTGATATTTTGGGCGGCCTCTTCTAAAGCAATTTGTCCTTGTGTAATATTACCAACAGTTGCTAATATATCATTACCAGCTACTCCAATTTCAGCAGCTAGAGCTTTAGTACCAGCAACAACGGTTTCAAATTGTGCAACTCTTTGTAAGGCAGCAAAAGCCTGCTGTAAAGCAAAGATATTAGCAGCAGCTCCAGCATAGGCAGCAACAAACCCCCCTAAACCAGATGCTTGAGCGGAAAATTGTCTACTTGTCGATGCGCTAGCTTGACCTAGACGAGTTTGAGCGCGACCAACACTTTCAATGTCTTTGGCCGCTTTCTGGCTTCCTTTAGTCTCAACTGCAATCTGTATTTTGCTTTTTGCCATACTTATTTCCTTGCTTTACGTTGTGCTTCGTAATGTTTGCTCGATTCTGCAATAATAAATTGTAATAACTCAAAAGCATCTCGGTTACCTTCAATACCGTATAGCTCCATGATATCACCAAGACCTGCAAAGTCTTTACCTAACCATATTCCATTCATCCCTTCTATTTTATCCGGCAATGCTTGAAAAAGTGTTACTGCGATTGCTGCCTCATATGACAAATCATTGAAAGTCATAGGCATTTCATCGGGGTTTGGTTCCCAACCCATCTGTTCACACATTAACAAGTAGTGTTCTTGGGTTATTCCCCCTGCTTGGAACTGGTGCTGGAGGAATTTTTCAAGTTTTTTACGTCATTTTCCTTTTTTGTAATAGAAAATTGTTCAAACTCATTCATAGTATCTGTGATAAACTGATCAAATACTGTAGAATTAGTAATTAAACTTAACGCTTCTTCTTTAGAATAGTCAATTGGCTCTTCTACGTCGTCTCCGCTGATATCAACAGGTAGTAGTAACGGAAGATGTTTAACCTTAAGACCTTTCCAGCCTTTAATTGCTCTTTCACAATAGGCGGCTAAAAACTTATCATTATCAATTTCTTCTTCTCTTTGTCGAGTACGTTTATTAAACTTAAAGGTTAGGCTCGCGTTGCGAATCTTCATTAAATCCTCTCTATTTAAATATACTAGACTAATAACAAATTCCTCAATATCTGGGAATTCAACGTCGACAACTGTTTCAGTTGCCATTAGGGATGCGATCTTACTCATTTTTCCCCTCTCCTTTCTATATAAAAAGGGTGTCCATCGATTTCAACTTGAGGTCAGCCGAGGGGAAAAGCTGAACACATTGTTAACACGATGAACACCCACATGAAATTTTATTTTAGTTACCCCTCTAATAACTAAATTGTTATGCTGCTTTAACAACAAATGTTACGTTAGCACCTGTACCTTTTTGAGCAGTTGTTTCTTGCGCTAAGAACTCAGCGCTAATGCCAACAACATCTTCAATTGAGTGTGTTGGGAAACTAAACTGAGTAGCCTGCATATCAATTGCGAAATAAGGAGCCGTAGCGCCACCAATTTTAAGGTTGGCTTGGGTTCCTTGAGCGATTGTAGTAGCAGTATTTGCAACAATGTTTCTTAAGAAAGCAGCAGAATTATCACTTGCTGTTGCGCCACTTCTTAGATACGCGCTAATTGACCCTGAAATTGTTTGCGCGCCTGTAAACTGCGTAATAGGTGAGTTAAGGCTTGAAAGTTCTTCGGGTGTTAAATATGTCATATTATTATTAACATCAAAAGTTAGTCCTGTAACAGGGAATGTATGACTTGCTGTATCTCCGCTTGTGGTATCAGTAATATCAATAGTTGATAGCCGGTTCTGAATGAATTCGGCACTAGTAGCAGCTCCTGCAACGTTATAAGAGTTCCAAGGATGATACTTACTAGTATTTACTGTTGCACCATCAGTCTTGAAAATATCAATTGTAGACCCGCCAGCGACTGTAGTACCATTATTTAGAGTACCACCAAAAACGTTAATAGCAACGTCTCTTGGCGCTCCTGTAAGCTCTACAAGGTTGGTAGCAAAACCAGTCCAAGTAGTAGTAGCAATTCCGTCAATAGCGGCATCAATAGATGCTTGGTTAACAGCAGCATTAGCTAGTTGGTAAACAACGTTATCAACTTTCATATATAAATGTGCTTCTGTAGCGGTTGCAAAGTTTGGGTCACAAGCAGCAACGTTAGAGGTAGCTGCACGACCGAGATTTTCCCATTTAGCAATGGACGTATCTGCAGTGCCTTGCCACGCACTTTGCATTTGGGTTCCTGTGGCAGGGGCAGTTGCACAAAGCAATGCTTGCCATAAAAACCAGTCTGCAACAGGTGTAGCGTTACCATTTTCAAGTAAGTTAGTTGCAGCTGCCCCGTCAATTGAAGTGGCTCGTGTGGGTTTCAAATATGCCTGGAAGTTCCAATCAACTGGGTTAATAGCTGTATTGAACCTCTGTTGAGAACGATCAGGAGATGTTCCACTTTCGAGCGAAGTGATGTCTGTAGTTGCCGCTGATTGACTAAATGCATATCCCGCAAGTACTTCAACCTGCCAAGTATTGGCAGGGCTCATTGCGGTTGCGGCAGCGCCACCATTGAGATCAACGGTGGAGTAGAAAATTTTTGTATTTCTTTGTAAGTTAAGCGATGCCATTTCTTAAAGCTCCTTTAATCTTCTATTTCATACCCGATGTTTATAAAGACTTCTCCGAGACCGTATGGTTCGATAAGTCCCTCATCTGTAGAAATATTTGATATATTAAATTGTAGTATTCCTTTATCAGATTGACTTGATATGTTATATATAACATGTTCCACGTCGTCGATTAGGTTTTCTAACCCGTCCTGCGCCTCTTCTTGTTTTACATAACATCTAATAACTATAGGAAGATTAGCTAAAGTAAATCCCTGAGTCTGATAATCTCTGGTTTCTGCTCCTGCACTTAAATATAAGGCAGGAAAGTCGTTTACTTCATCAATAAATTTTAGTTGCCTAAAAACATTATTTGCTAAATTAAAGTTATAAGTGTAAGAGGCACCAAAAGTTGAAGAGTCACCATTAATTTTTTTTAATTCTGTGACAAGGAAATTTACAATATCTCTTCTTCGACTGTTTGCCATTTATTTTTTTCCCTAGCCTATATAGAAGTATAACAGACCATTTTGTTGTCTGCAATCTATAAATTTTTACATCCAATAAATATCTATTTAAAAACCTTTTAAAACATTAAATTGTCTTCCAACTCTTCGTTGGGTTATGTTTCTAATACTTCCTTCAATAGTTTCATTGGGGTTTCTTGAAGTATCTTGGTGTACTTGATATATAGGATTGTAATAGTATCTAATTAAGCTACCTCTAACCTGAGTTATAACACTTCTAACAAAGCGTCCACTTCTATTTGTTAGTATTTCATCGCTCAGAGGAGGTCCTTGTAAGGGTCCTTTAGGCATTCTCGCAAATAATGATCTTTGAACTGCTGCAGTGAGTTGAGAAGAAGAAATAGTAGCTTGCATCTCCTTCTTTTTTCTTGGGCCTCCCTTGCGTGAACCTTTAATTTTACCTTTTGTCATTGGAATACTAGCGCCTGATGGGTATTCCATTATCATATCAAAATCAATACCGGATGCTTGATTGGTTACTTTTCGTCTACCTGGTAAAGTAGCTAGTGCTTTTTCAAACTCTTTTGCTGTCTCAACAGTTATTGCAGGTCCTGCATCTAATATTGATTTTATTAATTGTCTCTCAAAAGATTCGCTTAATTTTAAAACAATGGCCGCAGGCTTAGTTAATTCTGTAACAAAAGGAGGAGAAGTAAATTTGTTTAAAGGAAATGCTATATTTATTACATCTACTGCAGTAACTTTGTTACCCCCACTTTTTTGAACTTTAGAAATCTGTAAAACTCTTGCTTTACGATAAAACTGCATAAATAAATCGGGGTCATTTTCTTTAATTAAGTTAAAAAATCCACCAGCCCCTCCTAAAGCGGTTCTAGCAGCTTTTAAGATTCCTTGTTTATCCTCTATGTCTACTCCTGGGTCTGCTGTTTGAGCTGCTCTTTTTATAGAATCTGTTAAAGATAATGAACCTACTTGTTGTCCTCCTTCAATAGCAAAAGGAGAAACTTGTCCAATAGTAGCACCACCTTTTCCTCCTCGGGTTGCTTTTAGCTCTGTTTCTGTTATTTCTTCTAGCCCAAGAGCTGCAGCTAAAGGTGCAGATATTTCTTCTGCGTTAATCTCAAAATCTGGAACTAGACGGGCGCTACCACCTCTAACTGTTGCTTTATAAAATCTACCTATTGATTGTTCTAAAGCAGTTTGACTAATTTTTCTGGTTGCTTTTCCGCCAAGAAGAGGTTTCCCTCCTTTTTTAACTCCACGTAAAAAATCAGCATAATTATCTAGTAACTCTGGTTCTGTAATTCTTACATTAAATGCTGTAATCCCTGCAGGAGGTGCCATTATTCAATTATCCTATATAAATCTAGAACTCTTTTAATATGGGGCGGGAAGTTTGCAGCAAGAGCAGGTCTAGTTACCGACTCTCCTGCAAGAGCGAAACCAGAACGGTCTTGCTCCTCTTTGTGTAATAGCTTTATATAATCTAGTGTCGCTAATTTTAAATCTTGTGGCACATTACCCGACTCATACCCCGCACGATAATTAACACGAATAGCTTGGGGAAAGTTTTGAAAAGCTTTTGGTCCTTGTAAAGTTAGTTTTTGATAACCTGCACCAGAACCAGTATTACGACTAATTTCTCCTGTGTCCTTTTTAAATACAAATTCTTCTTGAGAAGCATGGGTATCATTAACATCTACTGCCGCATTAGCACCCTCAAAGTGGAGTAGTAGTTTAGTTTCATCGTCTGTTAAATGTTGATACTCAGGAGTGTCAAAAGCATCTGTATAGTGTGCTGATTTAGAAATTCGTAGTTCGTCCATATATCCTGTAAAATGGGCAGGAGTAGTATTACCAGATTTTGCAATAAGCAATTCGCCACTAAAATTTGGAGCATCAACTGTTTTAGCAATTGTAGCAGTACTACCAATCTGACTTCCATCTCTAAATAATTTAAGAGAAGTTCCGCTTTTACTTACTGCAAGATGATGAAAAGTGTTAGCTGTATAGCCACTGGTAGCGGCGTGTGCTACATTCATAACTTCAGTACCAGCATCTACGACTCTAAACTGTAACCCTTCTACTGCATTATATCTAAATTGCCAAAAATCGTTAGCATCTTGATATTGTTCCACTAACACTTGTGATGCAGAAAAACTAGAAAATCTAGCTTGTAAATCAATAGTAAAATCTTCTGTATCAAACCACCAATCATCACCATTAGATGCTGATAGATAATCTCCATTTCCGTCAAAATATACGGAAGATTGTCCAAACTTTTTAACTCTTGTTGTAATATGTGTGTCCCCATTTGTTGTTATGGTGTGGTTGTCCGAATCTTGATCCACCAAAAGCCCGTCCGCTGCAGGGGGGTTTAAACTTTCATACCTTGTTCCATTATATTCAAAAACTGAATGCACATTTGCAAGAGGTAAACGAGAGGCAAAAACTGAACTGTAACCACCATCAAAAGTTTCTGAGTAGTTATTTGCCAGTACCTCTCGTTCAATATAGTGTTCTACCACACCACAAGCATAATTAATTACATTAGCTAACCTACCATCATGGGTAGTGCTATTAATACTTAGATAGTCTTTAGTTTCTACTAATGTAACATATGGATATTTACCTAAATTACTTTCTGTGATAGCCACCCTCTGTTCTCCTTAAGTCTTACTAAATAAAGATTTTTTAGTTTTTACTGCAGGCTTAACTTCTTCTACTGCTTCTTCCTTAACCTCTTCTACAACAGGCTCAGGAGCTGGTTCGGGTTCGGGAGCAACTTCTACTACTTTTGGATTACCCTGCCACTCAGCAACAAACTCATCAAGCACAGCTAAACCATAACCATGTTTCATGGCCCAGTTTTTAACTTCTTCTTCTGTTTTTAAACCTTCTTCTTTGACTTTTTCAACATCAGAAACAGTGTCTGCATAATTTGTCATTTATTTTCTCCTTTTACTAGAAAGGGGAGGCAGATAAGAACACCTACCTCCCCTGGGGTATAACTAAGTATGTTACCTAGTAAGTATTAACCAGCTTCAATTAATGATGCATATGCGAAGTTTGTTGCATCAAGAGCAGCGTTACTGTTAGAGCTAAGTGCTTTGAAATCAAAGCGGGTGCTCATGTACATTGCTGTAACCTGCTGGCGTGGTTCATACTCGCTCTCAATCTCCATGCCTCGGCGTTCCCCGATGAGGAATCCTGGCTTGTAGACTAGAACACCGAGTTCGTTTCCGGTAGAACCTACATTATCCATGAACTCAGAGATAACAATTGGAATACCATAAATGGCACCTACTGCACCTGTGAGATACGTGGCATTTGGTCCGAACTTATCGACAGTGCGGAAGTCAGAGAAGCTAACTAGCTCGTTGTAGCCTTCAACAGAAGTTACGTAAACTAGGTGATCTCCAAGCTGTAGACCATACTTACCCATCTTCGCACGGGCAGAGGCAATGTCTGAAGCATCAGCTTTGTCGTTTCCACTACCTGTAGTGGTTCTTAGACCAGAAATATCGTCGGCAAGAGTAACAAGACCTTTAATTACTGACGCATAACCTGTTCCTGCTGCGATAGCATTGGTTGGTGCTGCTGTAAACCCTGTAAGGGCGCCTGTTCCACGAAGGATTGCCTTGTCGATTGCGCGAGCAACACGGCGTGTAGCTGCACGACGAAGGAAGTCCATTAGGGGTAGAACTGTGTCTTCTTCTTCATCCTTGGCAAGGTGAGTTGTTGCCATGAACTTATGAGGTGTGAGTTCTACTGCACTGATTGTGTTCTGGTTTGAAGTTGGAACGTTTGTTGCGTCTGCAATGCCTGTGGCAAAAGTGCCAGAAGCAAACTGAGCAACATCACCGTCAGTGTCTTCCTTAGCAACAGGAATTCTGAAAGTCTTTGCATCAACTTGAATTCTGTCGAACATAGGAGCAATAACGAGCTGCTGTTCCATTTCTTCGTATACATTAGATGAGAAATTTGAAAGGAACTGATCAACAGCTGTGACCGCCTTAATTTTCTGACCCATCTTAGTGTCGAAGGGGTCGCGACGGCCTAGGGCCTGGGAAAGCATATATGCGTTCGCCATTTCCTTCTCGGAGAACTGCTCTCTGCTTGTATGAGAAGTTTCCTGATAGACCATCTTGGACTGTGATAGAGCAGAAATTTGCTCTTCGTACTTTTTCATTTGAGCCTTAAGTTCAGCAACCTGCTCTGTTTCAACAGGGGTGTACTCTGAACCTTTTTTGTCCTGGGCATCAGCCTCAGTTAGAATTGCCTCACCAGTCTTTTCAACAAGCTCGGCAACTCGTGGCTCGGAAACCTGAGCAGGGGCACTCTTTACTTCAACTGCGGGTGCAGCTGGAGCAGGTGTTTCTGTCTCGGCTTCGGTTTTAACAACGATTGGATCGCCAACGTCTTGTGTCGCCATTTTATCATTCTCCTTTGAATTAGTAGTTTTATGACCGTGAAGCATTAGAGCTAAATCTTTTTCCTCAACTTCACCTGATTTAATCGCATTCAGCTCTTGAATTTGATTTATCATATGATTCGCAACTTGATAATTTGTATCAGTCCATTCGTCGAATGGAGTGATTTTTAAATTAATAGTTTTGTTCAATTTTTCTTGATCATCTTCGGTTTTTACCTTAGATTTCACATCGTAAAGCTCTTTTTCACTCAAAGTAACGAATGATTCGAAGCTTTCTTTGATAGCTACTCTATCTTTGTCAGTAAATTTGACCTCTGGAACAGTTGTTAGTGTAATATCAAACTTAGTTCCTAAATCCCAGTTATTAACAACAGATAAAGTTTTTGCATCAACGTTAATAGTATTATCCAATGATTCGCCATTTAAGTCAACTTGTAAAAGTTGATAAAATGGGTTTTGGGCAGTCGCAAGTTTTGTAACTTTCCACCGCTTATCATCGAATTTAACAAAATTTTCGTGTGTTAAACGTGATGTTTCCGCACTGAGAAGATTAACAAAAGGAATGGGTTCGTAAGGATCAGCACTAATAGCTTCTTCCTCATCGTCTATTTCCTCTTTCTCCGTTTCGATAATATCTTCTTCAGAAGCAACTGTAATAGTTACTTCTTCTGATTTTTCTTCAACGGCCTCTTCAACAGAAACATCGGATGACTCGGTAAGATCATCTTCAGTCTTAATTTCTGAATCTTCACTCATTTCTTCATCTCCTTTTCTGTTTTCCGATTCTGTTAAGAGATTCATAGACCCATTACCCATCGTCTCAGATGGGGACTGCGGTCTTTGTTCCTCTACACTTTGCTCATTTTGCATTTCACTAGGTTTAACCATAAAAACAAGCTCATGCTTATGAGAAGTAGGCTTTGTAGCCTCTAATAATTTATAATATTTGACATCATGGAAGTGTTTTTCTCCATGAGAGGTATAAGTAGTAACTCCGTTACCGTTTTCATCTACTTCAACAGTATGATAATGTCCACCTACGTATGCGGTAACTCCTACACTAACATCCGTAGCTTTTTCGATAATTTCGTTTTCATCTTTTTCAAATTGTTTTTTAAAAGTTTCGTAATCTGAGTCAGATTCGAAGTTTTTTCTAACGCTAAATAAACTCTCTTGATTACAAGGGACAGAAACAACACTAATTTCCATTAGCTCTACATCAGTAATTAACATAGTGTCCGAATCTCTGTCATAAGCGCCGTCTTTTACTTTAAATCCTACGCTAAAACTTTTTAATGCTCCATCTTCGATTAAGGTTTGTACTCCATGTAATTTTTCAGCAGCTTCACTAACAGCAGCCTCTACATAAATACCTTTTTTATCGACGGTAACCTTATCTACACGGCCAATGGGTTTACCGTGGTCATGTTGATATAGTAATACGGGGTTTTTTCTATAGTTTTCAACGCCTTTTGCCCAAGCAGTCGCAGGGATAATATCACCCGCTCGATCTTTATCGGCAGTATTGGCATATCCAGCAATTTTAAGGGGTTTATTGTTTTTTCTTGCGCCTTTTGTTTCTAAAACGCTAGTTAAATATAATGTCTTATTCATTAATTTTCATCCTCTATTGTAGTAGAGTCCTCTAGACTTTCTTCTGCGGTAGGTCTACCTCCCTGAGTCGCATCTGTAGCACTTCCTGTAATATTTTGAGGAATTCTAATGCCGTCTGAGTCTCCGTCTTCAAGTTTTGGAAATCTTAATCCAACTCTAGCCTCGTTCGGTGTAATAATTCCTGTATTAACCAACGTTGAATAGTAAATAGCTTGAGTTCTGTTATCAGGTTGTAAAGATAGTATAGCAGTTTTATCTGGTCGTATACTAATGTTATTATTAAAGAAGTGAGAAAAAGCACTACAAAATTGTTCTAAAATAGGCAGTACTGTGTGGTTATAAAACAAAACTTGATTAGCCTGAATATTAGCATTATTACCACTTTTTAGCATAACATATGGTACTCCAAGAGCCTTTGCCATATCCTGTTGAATTCGTTCAATTGAATTTTCAAAATCTAATTCATTAAAATTTATCTGAGAAAACTTATCAATTTTTAGTCCACCATCCAAAATTGCAGGAGAACGTGCTCCGTTAAATAAACTAGTATAACTTTGTCTCCAAGATTCTAGAAGTCTATATTTAATTTTTTGACTTAAAACATTATCTGTAGTAAGAACAAATCCGGGTACTGCATTATTTTTAAAGAATTGTCTTTGGAAGTTAATCATATAATAATAAAGCTCAAAAAGTCTTTCTAAAGGACGAAGTCTACTATACCCCCTAAAGATGCTTTCTTCATTCTCACTCTTAACATGAATTATTTCACTAGGTAAAAACTGAATAGCTTCTGATTTTCTCGATTTTCCATAACCAAATAAATCTGATTCACTTTGGTTTCTCAAAAGATAATTATAATGAGAAACAAAAGCCCTTTCATCTGGTACAATTTCCATATCATTTGCAGGAATTACGTAAATAGCGCCACCTTCTTGGTCTTTGTCATAATAGAAAAAGGCGTTACCATCTAGAAAAAAATCTAGAAAAGCACGCCTAAACAATCTAACTCTATCTTCAAATGGATTAGGTTTATTTTGTAACAGTTTGTGAACTTTTTTAGACGGAGAACCTCCTTCGATTACTAAAGGCACCTCTATTAAAGCATTAATAACTATGTCTACTGAGCGATGAACAATTTCAATCTCTCTATAAGCTTTTTCAAAGTCTACAATATTGTCAGGGCTTGAAAAAGGTTCCTGAGAAGCAATAGATGGCTGTACAGGATTTAGTTTTTCTGAAAGATATTGTCTCCATGATGGAACATCATTTGCCATTTGTTAATTCTTCTCCTTTTGAATTTCTACCCAATTTTTTACTTTCTTTACCACGGAATTATCATATCGTTGTCCAAATATATTGTGTAATCTTTCGTGGTGTTGTTTACACAGAGTGAGAGCATTATCATTAGATAGCTCCCAGAAATAGTCTTTTTCAAACTGTTCTCTATAAATATTTATTTCTTCTACAGTGGTTATTTCGTCTATATTATTTTTTGCACACCAAGAATTAAATAACTCAGAAACACTATAAAGATGATGAAATTCTAATTTATCTGTAGAAGCACAAATATAACAATTATCTGTTTTTTGATATCTCTTCTTTAAGTAATCTCTAATATATTTTACAGGAAATCTTTTTAGCATACCAGATAAATTTTAATTATTTTGAAAACTATGAAGATTTTGAAAATCTTTTAGTACTTTCCACCGTAATTCTTTGTGATTTTTATGTGCATTTAGTCCCACATCTTTTTCCGGTAACAATTCTACTTCAGTTGAAATAGTTTTGTGTTTAGTCTTATAAAAATGAGACATAGACAAAGACACTAATATGTCATCACCTCTTTTTATAGTTCCCCAAGGTTTTATGTACTCATCAAAAACACTTTTTAAACTATCATTGTTTACTGCAACACAAGAACCTACAGCTATGTCCACATCTTTATCTACACACCACACATCTTTTAACTCTTCGTAAGATTTTGCGTCTTCTAAGTTGTTTTTTCCATAAATACTTATCAAAGAAGTGGGGTATTTTTCAACTGTTTTTCTCAATTTTAATAAACAATGTTTGGTTGGTAAAATATCATCATCTAAAATGATAGAATATTTAAATTTAGATTTATTTGCCCAATACCAGCGGTCAATACACCATTTATTTTGTTCATTATTATGAAATAATACTTTTGATACTTCAAGTTTTGTGTTATTTCCATTATTTACCACTAATATCGGCATAAATCCTTGAAAAGTATATGCTATTCTTAAAACATTTTCTAATCTTTTGTAATTTAAAATTATTAACTGAGTGTCCCTTAAAATCATGCAGCAAAAATTCCCACAGAACGTTTTTGGTGAGTATAAATTGCATATCTTACCGCATCACTCGCATGAGAAGCCCAATCATGTACTGGTTTTGGGTTTTCAGTTTTAGGGTTCCACTTATAACTACTTAAAGAAGAATAAGTATGCCCACATTTATTAACATCAACTAGTAGTCTATCATTTTCAATTAAAACTTGTACTGCAGCAATACCATCATTTACTGATTTTATAGCATTTTCACAATATATATCATAATCATATGCTAAATCTGCTTTTAGTTGTTGTGCCGCACTATCAATGTAGATTGAATCAATACCCCACTCATCTACTTTTTCTTGTATTTCTTCTGCAAGAGTACTAGTGGTAGTTTCATTTGACACATATTCATCAACTAAATAAAATTCTTCTCCATCTGTAGCCATCACAATAAAGACATTCTCATCTCTATACCCTACGTCCAGTCCGGCTATAAACTCATAACGTCTATCTCTAGCTTGAATGTGTTCTAAGTCTATTAAATGTTTCTCTTCATTTAAATCATAAACTTGTAATTCAGTAGTTGTCCACTCACATTCATATTCTTGAGCAAAAAGTTTTCTGGTACTAGACTTTTTAGCTTCTTCAATATCTTTCTCTTTTAAAAAAGGGTTAGACCTCCAAGTATATAACCCCGATCCCCAATCTGGATACTCTTCATCTTCTGCTCTTAAAAAATAATTGTAAAGGTAATTACCTTTTCCTCTAGGAGTTGAAATAAATAAAGCTCTAGAATTTTCATATGTTGATAGGGCCGGTCTTAAATCTCTTGTAAAATATTCATCGTCATCAATAATTGCGGCCTCGTCTACAATTAACAAATTAGCAGCTCTACCAACTAAACTATCTCTATTATTAGCACTAAGTAATCTAAAAGTTGAACCATTAATTAGTCTTACTACTTTGTCTTTTTGATTAAATCTATCCACTTCTATTTGTAAATTTTTAATAATATCAGTTGTATAGTCCCATATGATAGAAGACAAAGAAAAGTTAGGAGCAACAATCATAACTTGTTGGTTAGGCTCTAATAGTTTAGCAAACGCTAAGATAGAAGCAGACAAACTCTTTCCCGTTCTTCTAGCAGATACGTGAACCCAAAAACGATTTTCAGATAAGCCATTCACCATGCCCCACTGAGAGTCGTTAAACTGAATTCCTCGGTGTTCTCCTACAACAATTTTACCTAAAAGTCTCTCAATTGGGACTTTAAAAAAATTTTCTGACATTTCCCCTCGTCTTATCTTACTTAAATATGTTTGTTAGTCCAGCTAAAATAGCTACAACAGCTGCTACTAAAGAGCCCACCCAAAGTAGCGTTCTAATACTAGTTTTTCCTTGAGTTGCCATTGTTTTTAGGTCTACGATTTCTTTGTGTAAGTTTTCAATCCTCTTATCTGTTTTATCTTGGTTCTGAAGAATTTTTTCATAACGTTCTTTACACACAGCTTCATGAGTGTTCAAAGAAGCTTTCGTTTCTTGAGTTCTCTCATGTAATGTATTAACATCTTTTGCTAAATGGTCTGTAGTAACCTCTGCCACTAAACTTCTCCTTTTTATGTTTTAATTATAAAATTAACTACGACTGTTGGAAAAGTCATGTTAGGTGTAATAGCTGAGTGAGCAGCTACAGCAGTAACAGCAGAACTTGTTGAAGAGTCTTTCGCTGATGTAGCAAAAGTTGCTGTTGTGAGTGAGTGGGCGCTAATTGATGTAGATTCTGAAGGCTTAACAGAGCTTGCTGACATCGCGTGAGTTGTAGTTCCTAGGGTACTGTTGTTAGCTCCCTTTCCTAGTGCTAATTTATCTCTAAAATCTGGAACGTTAAAAGTTGTATTACCATCTCCCGCTCCGAAACCTGTTGCAATTGTCGCAAAAAGATGTGCGTATGTTGATCTTGAAACAGCGCTACCGTCACAGATAAGATAGTTAGCGGGAACAGTTGCTCCTCCAAAACCCATGATAGCTCCAGAAGGAATTACTTCAAAGCCTCCAGCAGTCGATCCATCATGGATACGAATACTTTCGGTATCTGTATCTAAAGAAAGTTCTCCGACAGCTCCTGTAAAACTATCATTTTGTGATGTTGTGCCTCTTCTAAATTGTACTTGAGTGGCCATTTGTTTTTCTCCTTAAATTATAGTGCGCCTAAGTCTAGTGTTGCTAATGTAGTTTCAAAGGGCATATCTAATAAATCGTTAATTTGAGCAATTCCTTGTCCAAAAGGGTCTGTTGTAGAGTCGGTTAAGTTTCCTAAATCAATATCAGACGCCAAATTTACAGAGGGATCGGCTCCTCCAGAGGCTGCAGCGGCAAAAGATAGAGTACCAGAACCGTTTGTTGTAAGAACTTGGTCTGCGTCACCGTCTGCCGTGGGCATATTAAATGCAACACCGTTTGATGTAAGAATAAGCTTACTTCCATCAGATGAAATAGCTTCATCAGCATCGTGTAATTGTAATGTAGGGGAGCCTCCGGTGTCCGTTAATTTTAGTCCAGTATTGTGAATATGAGTTAAAACAATTTCATCATTTCCACCAAAAGAAATTGTTGCTCCATCATGTTGTAGTTCTAAATCTTGTGTAAGAGTAACATCTCCGTCTGAACCAATAGAGATAGCATCTGTGTCTGAAGTATGTCCGATGTTTGTCCCATTGATAATAATATTGTCAACTGTGAGGGTAGTTAGCGTTCCAAGTGATGTAATATTGCCTTGTGCAGCAGTAGAAAGTGTTCCCGCAATACTACCACCAGAAACATTAATACCAGCACTGAATACTGGTATTTGGTTCATTGTAACTACGCCGTCTGAAGCAATAGCAATCGCATCTGTGTCGCTAGCACTACCAATGTTACCAGCATCAGCAATAACAAGACCAGCTCCAGATGTAATTACTGCACCCGAAACTATTTCATTACTAAAGGTTGCTTTACCTGCTGCACTACCATCAAGAGTAAGGAATGTAGTATCTACACCACCATCTGTTCCCTTGAGGATAATATCAGAATTATTTGCAGCCGCATCAATAGTAATATTGCCCGAACTTGTTGTAAGAAGAACTGCTGCGTCACCAGCAGTAATATCATCTGCCGCCGCACTAGTGTGGTCGCCAATATATGTTTTTAACCTTGACATTGTGGCTTTTCTGTTTGTGCCATTAGCCCCGTCGTCAATGATGAACAAGTCTGCATCAACAATTGCAGCACCAATGTCTGTTGCACCATCTATGTCCAGATCAGCAACCGCAATAGACCCATCAGGAAATACTGGTGCTTGACTGAACGTAACAACTCCGTCTGAAGCAATAGCAATGGAATCTGTATCAGAAGTGTGCCCAATATTTGTTCCGTTAATAATGATATTATCAACGGTCAGCGTTGTCAATGTACCCAAAGAGGTTATATTGCCTTGAGCGGCAGTAGCAAGTGTACCAGCAATAGTACCGCCCGACACATTAATACCGGCACTGAATACTGGTATCTGGTTCATGGTAACAACACCATCAGAAGCAATTGTAATAGCATCAGTATCAGATGCTGAACCAATCGTACCACCGTCTTTAATCTTAATGTCGTCTTTAAAAGTTACAATACCGCTAGAGCTAATCTGTATTGCATCAGTTGCCCCCGCAGAGCCTATATCACCATCATTAGGAATAACTATGTTACCACCAGTGGTCATTGTACCCCCACCGGTATAGGTTCCTCCACCTGTGATATTACCACCAGTTGAAAGAGTAGTAGTAATATGAGCATTACCTGTCACATGAACATTAGCTGTTGGGTTCATTGACGCACCGAATGCTATTCTATTTTCAGTCGCGTGTACGTTCGCTACATTAGTAACGTCTGTACCAAGTCCGCCTAAAAATTTATCGACTCTTGTTACCATTTATTTCTTCCTTTTTCTAGTGGCAGCTTTTACATACCTTTGATTCTTTTTCATAGATTGTGTAGGCTTAGTCCTTGAAAAACCGCCACGGACTGGTTGTAATTTTTTATGTGCAGGACCGATACGGGGCATTAACGATATTTCCTTGTAACCATATTTTTAAATGGAGTTTTTGATGCACAAAATTCTTCCTCACTCATTCCTGTGGGGCGGCGACCAACAGCTTTAGTTACCATTCTACCAAGGGGGGTATAAAAAGCACACCAAGGCTGTGCTTTTTTCTTACGACTATCTCTGCTCATTGTTTCCCAACGAGCTGGCCCATAGTCTGACTTTGGAATCCTTTTCATTTTTGCCATAAAGTTTTTATCCTTTTTAAAAAATGCTCTTTATAATTTACTTTACATTAGGGTAGAAGTCAAATTAAAATTTATAAACTATGTTATAATTTGCGTATTTCTAACTCAAGCCCAGAAGCTAACGTAGCATCCTTAAACTGTACATTATGTGTAGAGTTTCCTAGCACATATTGATTTTCGTTTTGATATATTCCATTTAAATAAACTAAAACTTTGTCTAAATTAGAAGTTGTTCCCCCAGTTGCATAACTATTTGCAGTGCTAGTAATATGTAGGATATTAGATAATACTAAATCAGTGGTAGCGGCTTTTGCATCTAATTGAGTTTGAATAGCCGAACTTACCCCATCAAGGTACCCAAGCTCTGTGGAAGTAACATCTGAAACACCGACTTTACCTGAACCACTAGAGACTAATGCTCTTGACGCAGTTAAATCAGCGTCGTCTATTGTAGTTGCTGCACCTGTAATAGTTGCTTGTTTTGCATTTAACTGAGTTTGAATAGCAGAACTGACGCCATCAAGGTACCCTAGTTCTGTAGCAGTAACGTCTGAAACACCCACCTTACCTGATCCACTCGAAACTAAGGCTCTTGATGCGGTTAAATCTGATGTTGTTATTGTTGATACGGCACCCGCAATATTTGAGGTACGTCTTGACTCTAAAGCAGCATTATTAGAAGCAGCTACAGTAACGTTAGCGTCTCTTCTAGTTTCTAATCCATTAATTTGTGTTTGTATAGCACTAGTGACTCCATCAAGATGTCCCACTTCCGTTGCAGTAACTGCTGATACAGCTACTTTACCTGAACCATCAGAGACTAAAGCTCTTGAAGCAGTTAAATCAGCGTCATCAATAGTCGTAGCTGCTCCTGTGATAGTTGCTTGTTTTGAGTTTAACTGTGTTTGTATAGCAGAACTAACGCCGTCAAGATATCCTAATTCTGTAGCGGTGATGTCTGAAACAGCTACTTTACCTGAACCATTAGTTACCATAGCTCTAGAGGCTGTTAAATCACTAGTAGTAATAGAAGACACAGCTCCAGCAATATTAGCAACTCTTCTAGCCTCAATAGCTGTCTGCTCTGTTACGTTAGCAACTCTTCTAGCTTCTACAGCAGTAACGATTGCAGCGTTAGCAGTTATCCTAGCTTGTAACGCTGTATCTTCTGTACTATGGGCATCTAATTGGTCTTGTATAGAGCTTGTAGCGTCTACATATCCTAACTCTGTAGAAGTAACTGACGCTAATACGGCTACTTTACCAGACCCGTCACTTACTAACGCTCTTGACGCAGTTAAGTCACTAGTAGTAATAGTAGATACAGCTCCAGCAATGTTAGCAGCTCTTCTAGCCTCAATAGCTGTCTGCTCTGTTACGTTAGCAACTCTTCTAGCTTCTACAGCAGTAACGATTGCAGCGTTAGCAGTTATCCTAGCTTGTAACGCGGCTGCATTATCTGTGATAGAGGTATTTAAATCAGCTCCATTGTAAATAACTGTAGCAGCGGTTAAAATTCCAACATCTAAATTAGAGGCTGTTACAGGAGAAATACTTGTATTTGATTTAGGGTCCTTAGTGTCACTAAGTTTAAATGTCTTAGCAGATTCATCATAGAAAATAGCGGCGTTGCCTTGGTTTCCTCGGTTAAATAGCAAACCTACATCAGCGCTTGGAGAACCTGTTACTCCGTCTGCTAACATAATCATTCTATCTTCAACGTCAAGATTAGTAGTAGATACAGTTGTTGTCGCACCATTAACAGTTAGGTTACCAGTAACAACTAAATCGTCGCTCATATTTACTTGACCAGTAAAAGTTGCTCCTGCTAGTGCAGCTTTAGCAGCCAGCTGTGTTTGAATCGCGGAACTAACACCGTCAAGATACCCTAATTCTGTAGCGGTGACGTCTGAAACAGCTACTTTACCAGAGCCGTCACTTACTAACGCTCTTGAAGCAGTTAAATCAGCATCGTCTATTGTAGTTGCAGCTCCAGTAATCGTAGCTTGTTTTGAGTTTAACTGTGTTTGAATATCTGAGGATACTCCGTCAAGGTATCCAAGCTCTGTTGATGTTATATCTGAAATAGCTACTTTACCAGACCCGTCACTTACTAACGCTCTTGACGCAGTTAAGTCACTAGTAGTAATAGTAGATACAGCTCCAGCAATGTTAGCAGCTCTTCTAGCCTCAATAGCTGTCTGCTCTGTTACGTTAGCAACTCTTCTAGCTTCTACAGCAGTAACGATTGCAGCGTTAGCAGTTATCCTAGCTTGTAACGCTGTATCTTCTGTACTATGAGCGTCTAATTGGTCTTGTATAGAGCTTGTAGCGTCTACATATCCTAACTCTGTAGAAGTAACTGACGCTAATACGGCTACTTTACCAGACCCGTCACTTACTAACGCTCTTGACGCAGTTAAGTCACTAGTAGTAATAGTAGATACAGCTCCAGCAATGTTAGCAGCTCTTCTAGCCTCAATAGCTGTCTGCTCTGTTACGTTAGCAACTCTTCTAGCTTCTACAGCAGTAACGATTGCAGCGTTAGCAGTTATCCTAGCTTGTAACGC
>Ga0222719_10000306_pt1 | contig 49576 bp, 45 predicted proteins | sample C33_34DmetaG_FD_165039 | JGI IMG/M metagenome (GOLD analysis project Ga0222719, IMG submission 165039) | Estuarine water microbial communities from San Francisco Bay, California, United States - C33_34D | ecosystem: Environmental > Aquatic > Marine > Unclassified | place: USA: California...
AAGAAGCCTTGTAAAAATGCTCTTTTATTCAATGCCTGACCGGTGTCTTTCTTCTTTATATAGTAGTCAATTACCCTGCCGAAGCAGGACGGGTATCGATCATATCGCTAAACGGCGATTATTTTACAGCTAAAATACAGCAAAATCAGTCGAAATGGCGAATAGGTGTATGAATCTATTATCAATTCTGAGGAACTGCTGGCAACTAGGGCCGTGTTTTAAGCAGTGGCGTGACCTATAAGCTGAATAGTCGCCGGGCGTTGTCGCTAGTCTCAATCGCGACTTGCTCTTGTGGCCGATCACAGCAACTTGCCAGTATTTTCAGTATCTCTACCAGGTGTCTTGGCTCGTTTCTGCGGGTTTTCGGTTTCGGGCTCAGTGTCCTTGGTAGCAGATAGGGAGCATCGGTCTCAATCAGTAGCCTGTCGGGGGGAATTAGTCCCACCATTGCCTGCAGATCCATGCCGCGTCTTTCATCACATAGCCATCCGGTTATACCGATATACATGTCCATAGCAAGATAATCTTCCAGTGCCTGCCTGCTATCGGTGAAACAATGGACTACGCCACCAGCTATCTGCTCACGGTAACGGCGCAGAAGCGTTAAAAATTCGGGGTGGGCGTCACGTTGGTGCAGAAACAGGGGTTTTCCCAGCTCTGCGGCGAGAATCAAGTGCTGCTCGAAGGCCTTTAGCTGTGATTCCTTGCTAGAAAAATTGCGATTGAAATCCAGTCCGGTCTCGCCTATGGCGACAACTTTGTCATCCTGGGCGAGTGAGCGCACCGAGAGCAGCGCCTGATCGTCGAAACTCTCGGCGACATGAGGATGATAGCCCGCGGTGCAGCTTAAAATAGCTGGCCTGCTCTTACTCAGCGCCAGTGCAGCCTCGTTTGATGTCGTATCTGTGCCCGTAACAATGATATGGGAAACCCCGGCCTCGATTGCAGTGGCGATGACAGCGTCTAGGTCATGGCTGAAGGATTCATGGCTAAGATTGGCACCGATATCGATGAGATTCATTGTTTACCTGTATTTTGCCAGTTTTTAGCTGGCTTGTACTTCCCCGTACGACAGATTGAAAGCGAACAGAGTCTATCTCAAGTGGGTGCTCAGAGCCAGTTATCGCCGTGCTGTCAGAGCCGGCCAGCATAGATATTTCGACATTTTTGCTCGATAATAGGCGCCCTCATTACACAGGTTTCATAGTGGACGTAAAAGTTAACATGCAGATGGAAAAGAAAGCACTCGATTGGGCCAATCTCGGGTTTCAATACCAGCGCACTGATTCGCGCTTTAGCGCAAATTGGTCTGAGGGTAGTTGGAACGAAGGCGAGCTAGTTAGCAGCGAAATGATTGCTGTGCACGAGGGTGCGCCGTCTTTGCACTATGCGCAGCAGTGCTTTGAAGGGATGAAAGCACAGACCGCACCCGACGGACGCGTATTGTTATTCCGTCCCGATTTGAATTGCGAGCGGATGCATCAAGCCGCTGCCAGGTTGCTAATGCCCGCCGTGCCGACCGAGCTATTCATGCGCGGCGTTGAAGAGGCGGTTAGGGCAAATTATGCCTGGATCCCCCCTTACGGCTCGGGAGCATCACTTTATATTCGGCCTATGTTGATTGGCGTAGGCGAAAACCTGGGCTTAAAGCCTGCTAAGGAATTTGAGTTTCGTGTTTTTGTTTCTCCAGTTGGGCCTTACTACAAGCAGGCTGGCCTGTCGGTAATAAGCCTGGCGGTGTCGGACGTTGACCGAGCGGCGCCTAAGGGTACCGGTAGCTATAAAGTAGGGGCGAACTATGCGGGCGGTTTGCTTGCAACTAAGCTTGCACAGGAGATTGGGGCGAACGAGGCTCTTTATCTTGATGCGAGAGAGAGCCGCTACATCGATGAGGCGGGTTCTGCGAATATTCTCATATCGACAAAGGATGGCGTCTTACTCACGCCCAAGTCGGATGCCATATTACCGAGTATTACGCGTCGATCGATAATGACCCTGGCCGCTGAAGAGTTAGGTATGAGTACCGAAGAAAGGCCTATAGACCTGCGCGCAGAATTTGCCACCTTTCAGGAGGCGGGAGCCTGTGGCACCGCGGCCGTACTTTCCCCGATCGGGAAGATATGGTTTGACGGGCAATGGAATGAGGTTGGCGATGCAGGGTCGGAAGTGGGCCCTACTATGCAGAAAGTTTACGATCTTCTGGTAGGAATACAGAAGGGTGAGCTCGATGACAAGCGAGGCTGGTGCCACGAGGTCAGAGTCTAGTCTCCAGGCTTCTAACGAAGCGTCATGTCTAACAATTTAATCTCCGAATCTATAGTCTGCATTGTGATGGAAAGATCGCTTTGCAGGCTCTGTTCATTAATCAAAACGCCTTGAAAATTATCCCGGATGGCCTGATTTGACTCTAGGCCTTTTGTGATTCCGTGCAAATAACTCAACTTTGGTAATAATTAATTTCACGCTAATATTCCCTCTGGCAATTGCTACATTTCCCTTAGATATTGCTAACTTGCTTGGTGAGAGCCCCAGTATTCGATGTCCCTGGCAAATATTTTTTTAAGAGAAAACTTGACCCATCTCCAACTTATCCTTATATATGTGCGCAGTTCGAGTAGCCACAATCGCAAAAATCAGAGAAAACTTATAGCCAATGTCTAAATCTTTAGTAATAGTCGAGTCTCCCGCTAAGGCAAAAACTATCAATAAGTACTTGGGTAACGAGTACATTGTTAAGTCCAGCGTCGGACACATACGAGATCTACCCACCAGTGGTAGTGGTAAGGCTATAGACACCAAGGCCCGTGCCGCAGCAGCGGCATTGACTCGCAAGATGGCCCCTGAAGAAAAAGTCATCTTCAAGAAAAAGAAGGCCAAACAACAACTTGTGAAGCGAATGGGTATAGATCCAGAGCAGGATTGGGCGGCCCAGTATGAGATTCTACCGGGCAAGGAAAAAGTCGTTGCCGAGCTGAAGAAGCTGGCTAAGAACGCCGATCACATCTATCTTGCGACTGACCTTGATAGAGAAGGGGAGGCTATTGCCTGGCACTTACAGGAAGCTATAGGTGGCGACCCCGATCGTTATAAACGCGTTGTTTTCAATGAAATCACAAAGAAAGCGATCACTGATGCCTTTCAGGAGCCCGGCGAACTCGATATGCGTTATGTCGAAGCTCAGCAGGCGCGACGATTCTTAGACCGGGTTGTTGGCTTCATGGTTTCGCCATTGCTTTGGGCCAAGGTGGCGCGAGGCCTGTCGGCGGGTCGTGTGCAATCGGTAGCTGTGCGTCTCGTTGTAGAGCGAGAGCAGGAGATTCGCGCGTTCATTCCTGAGGAATTCTGGGAAGTCTACGCAAAGCTAGATACCAAGAAGAAAGAAAAGCTACGCTGCCAAATAGTAAGACAAAGCGGCAGTAATTTTAGGCCCAACAATAAAGCCGATACCGATACGGCACTAGCGACGCTTGAGTCTGCCGACTACAAGGTGCTCAAGCGCGAGGACCGGCCAACTTCTTCAAAGCCGAAGCCACCACTGATCACCTCGACCTTGCAGCAGGCCGCGAGCACCAGGCTAGGCTTCGGTGTCAAGAAGACGATGATGATGGCGCAGCGGCTCTACGAAGCGGGCTATATAACCTATATGCGTACCGACTCGACCCATCTGAGTAATGATTCCATAGCAATGTGCCGAAATTACATCGATAAGAGTTTCGGCGACAAGTATTTAACCGAAAAGCCGATGTTCTATAGTTCCAAAGAGGGCGCTCAGGAAGCCCACGAGGCGATACGGCCTACAGAAGTAAAGATGGTGGCAGAGAAATTGATGGGCATGGAGCCCGACGCGGTGCGTTTGTATACCCTAATCTGGCAATACTTTGTTGCCTGTCAGATGCAGCCGGCTCGCTATCTTAGCTCTTCGATCACAGTCTCTGCCGCGGAGTTCGAGCTACGTACCAAGGGACGAATCATGCAATTCGATGGTTATCTCAGGGTGATGCCATCGAAAGATGAAGATGTTGTATTGCCAGCTGTGGAGGAGGGCGATTCGCTCGATCTCGAATTACTGGAGCCCTTCCAGAATTTCACCAAGCCGCCAGCTCGCTTCACCGAAGCCAGCTTAGTGAAAGAGCTAGAGAAGCGCGGCATTGGCCGTCCTTCTACCTATGCTTCTATCATCTCGACGATTCAAGATCGTGGCTATGTTCGAACCGAGAGCAAGCGCTTTTATGCCCTGAAGATGGGCGATATTGTCGCCGAGCGTTTGCAGGAGAGCTTCGCTGAACTGATGGATTATGATTTCACCGCAAAGATGGAAGAGTCTCTCGATGAAGTTGCCGGCGGCGAAAAGAATTGGAAGAAGCTGTTAAATGAATTCTACGAAGGCTTTACCAGTCAGCTGGCTACGGCTGAGGCCGAAGATGGCGGTATGCGCACTAATAATCCTACCGACACAAATATCGAATGTCCTAAGTGTGGCCGACATATGCAGATCCGTACTGCGTCGACGGGTGTATTCCTCGGGTGTTCCGGTTATGCGCTTCCACCTAAGGAGCGTTGCAAGTCCACGATCAATCTGACCCCCGGCGATGATGCGATTCGCACCGACACGGCGGAAGAGGCGGAGGCGCAGGAAAACATCCTATTGCGCAAGAAGCATAGGTGTTCGCTATGTAATACAGCGATGGAGCCTTATCTCATCGATGAGAAGCGCAAGTTGCATGTCTGCGGGAATAATCCAGACTGCCAGGGTTACGAGGTAGAGAACGGCGAATTTAAGATTCGCGGCTATGATGGGCCAATTATCGAATGTGATAAATGTGGTCATGATATGCAATTGAAGACCGGCCGATTCGGCAAGTATTTTGGTTGTAGCAGTGAAGACTGCAAGAATACGCGCAAGCTCCTGCGCAATGGCGAAGCGGCACCGCCGAAGATGGATCCGGTGCAAATGCCCGAGCTTGCCTGCGAAACAGTCGAAGATCACTACGTGTTGCGCGACGGTGCGTCGGGAATGTTCCTGGCGGCGAGTAAGTTTCCCCGCAATCGTGAAACCAGAGCGCCTTATATTGAAGAGCTGTTACCACACAAGAGCGAGATCGATCCGAAATACGAGTTTCTATTGAAGGCGCCAGTTGAAGACGACGAGGGCAATAAGACTCTGGTTCGTTTTAGCCGCAAAACGAAAGAGCAATATGTTCAAACCGAAGTCGACAAGAAGGCGACGGGTTGGAAGGCTTTCTATGAAGGGGATAGGTGGGTTGTCAGCAAGCCGGAGAAAAAAGCGAAAGTCGCCAAGAAAAAGGTAGCCAAGAAGAAAGCGGCCAAGAAAAAAGTAAAAAAGAAGGCCGCGAAGAAGGATTAGTGGTTCTGTGTGACAGCCCCAGTGCTGTCACAGCAGGATTAGCCGTATAGACTAATTAAATATTGCGACGAATTACGCCAACGCTGATTCCCTCGATAGCGAAATCACCACTTCTCAAGTCCACTTCGATAGGTTCATAGTCTGGATTCTCGGGCATTAGGCTCAGTTTGTATTTGCTGCGGCCCTTCTCTAGTCGTTTTACCGTCACTTCATCATCTATTCTTGCAACGACTATATCGCCATTGTTGGCGCTATTGGTTTTATGCACTACCAGTAGGTCGTCTTCGAAGATGCCTATATCGATCATGCTGGTGCCCTTAACTGTCAGCAAGTAGTCGGCATTGGGCGAAAACATGTCGGCTGGGATGTCGCAATAGTCGGCGATAGATTCCTGCGCAAGAATCGGGCTGCCCGCTGCTACCTGGCCTATGATAGGGAGGCCAAGCTGCTCGTTAATAGGAAGTTTGATGCCTCTGGATGTCCCGGGAAGGACCTCGATTGCTCCTTTCCGGGCCAGTGCCCGCAGATGTTCTTCTGCGGCATTGGGTGATTTGAAGCCCATCTTGCTGGCTATTTCGGAGCGAGTAGGTGGGTAACCAGTCTCTTGCATGTACTCCTTAACATAGGCGAGGATTTCTTCTTGCCGAGAGGTAAGCTTAAGCATATTAATGTCCTTTGCGGTGGTAATTACTGTAATTATATACAGTTATCCGTCAAAGACAATAAAACTTTAGTGATGGGATGCTACTAGTTTAGCGACTTCCCGCACCGTATAAGATCTGAAAATCGTCACCAAGGTCTATCGGATCCGGCTCGATATGGAGCAGGGCGCCAGAGAAATTCTCGGGGATAAACACCTGGTCGGAGTAGAGCCGGTCTTCGCTATTGAGTTCGTAGGGTGTACGCCAGTCTTCTGGCGCCTCGGCCTGGCCGATTATGAGGTGTCGCCAAGTGCTAAAATCGTACTCGCCTAGCTCGCCATCGAGCATCTGGATCTCTATAGTGCTGCTATCCTCATCGACTGCGACGACTTCAAAGAGGGCTCCACTTGCTAGCTCTTGGTACCATACAGAAACTTCGGGCAGAATTTTATTCATTACCTTGTCTCCAGGGTCATGCAGATTTAAATGAAAGAACTCCTTGTAGTGCTAAAGATTGAATTGTGGCTTCCGTTAAAACTCAACTATAGTGACTTTTCATTGCGAATTGAAAGCGATATTTATCGATTAGAATACGAGACCCTTATCCTTCAAGTTAACAGAAATTGTTAAGCGATTGACTCGCTTGAGAAAGCGATTTTGCTAGCTTGGAACATATTTGTGATAATTGCCGCTCAGAAACCGAGTAAGAAAAATGCAGCATACAAATATTGACACTGGCGTCATCATGCTAGACCTCAAAGGCCTCAGTATAGATGCCCAGGAACGAGAAATTTTTCAGCATCAGCAGGTTGGAGGTGTAATACTATTCAGCCGAAATTACGCATCACCGCAGCAGCTCACAGATCTTGTCGCGTCAATAAAGCAGTGTAACGATCAATTGCTGGTAGCGGTCGATCAAGAGGGAGGTCGTGTCCAGCGCTTTCGCGAACATTTTCTGGCCCTGCCACCGCTGCGCGCAGTGGGCCTGAAATATGAAAGAGATCCGGAGCGTGGGCTTGCCGCCGCAAAGCTCTGCGCCTGGGCCATGGCAGCGGAGCTTATGCAGTATGGAATTGACATCAGCTTCGCACCGGTCTTGGACTTGTTCGATGCTAATAGCCCTGTTATCAAAGATCGGGCTTTCGCGGCAGACGGAAGCAAGGTAAGCGAGCTCGGTATGGCGTATATTGAAGGCATGCATGAGGCCGGCATGGCGGCTACGGGCAAACACTTTCCTGGTCACGGTATGGTGATGGCGGATTCTCATACAGAGTTGCCTAGGGACGAGCGTAATTTAGACGAGATAAGGCGGCACGACCTGGAGCCTTTTGCTCACTGCATCAATAGTCTCGATGCCATCATGCCGGCTCATATCGTCTATCCAAAAATCGATCAGCACTGTGCGGGTTTTTCTCGGGTCTGGATTCAGGAACTGTTGCGTAAGGAGTTAGGTTTTGATGGGGTAGTGTTCAGCGACGATCTAACGATGAGCGCGGCGCACAGCGCCGGCTCTGTGGCTCAGCGCGCCGATCTGGCATTGGCGGCGGGCTGCGATATGGTGTTGGTCTGCAATGAGCCGCGACAAGCCTCAGATTTAGTTGCCTATCTAGACAAGAAGCAGCAGCCGGGTAGTGACAGGATAGGCTGCATGCTGGCTAAGAATGCCCACAATCATGCCCACTTATATGAGAGTGATAAATGGCTTGAGGCGAAAGAGCTTGTGAGCGAGCTCTCGAGCTACTAGGTTTTATTACGCGCCACCTCGGGCGCGTCCTGAATTAATTGGAGATGCCAGAAAGTGCTAGAAAGAATCACGCCGTTTGAATATTTAACAGACTTGGGTTGGGCGGCAGAGTTATTTGCCGTTGTCACGATCACCTTGCTTGCCCGCTATATTGCGATGCGCTTTCTTAAAATTGTTGGCAGCCATTTTGAAAAGACTAGTAACGCATGGGACGATGCCCTGTTCGATGCCGCACGCTTACCTCTTAGTTATTTCATTCTGATAATGGGGCTGTTATGGGCTGTTGAAATTAGTGACGGCTATGTCGATACGGAGCTGTTCTCTGCGACGAATCTCGACATATTCAGACAGCTAACTTTCATCGTGCTGATCGCTCTATTTCTGATTCGTTTTATCAATCGTGCCGAAGAGCGATTATTGCAGAGCCAGCAGGACGAGGCAGATGAGCTTGGTACGACTTTAGATCCTACAACGATTCAAGCGCTGGGAAAATTGCTGCGACTGGCGACACTGATTTCAGCAATACTCATTGGCATGCCAACCCTGGGCATAGAGGTTACCGCTTTGCTGGCATTTGGCGGAGTAGGTGGTATCGCGATAGGTTTCGCGGCCAAAGACTTGCTGGCGAATTTCTTCGGCGGATTGATGATCTATCTGGACAGGCCTTTTGCGCTGGGTGACTGGATAAGATCGCCGGATCGAGAAATAGAAGGCACGGTAGAGAAGATAGGCTGGCGACTGACGGTTGTGAGGACGTTCGATAAGCGGCCTTTGTACGTGCCAAATTCTGTGTTTAATACGCTCTCTCTGGAAAATCCTTCACGCATGTCTAATAGGCGCATTAAGGAAACAATTGGGATTCGTTATAAGGACTCTGAAAAGATGGGCGCTATAGTGAAAGACGTTAAGGCTATGTTGCAATCTCATGATGAAATTGATACCAGCCAGACCCTGATAGTGAATTTCCTGAGCTACGGGGCTTCATCTCTGGATTTTTTCATCTACACCTTTACCAAGACAACGAACTGGGTGGACTTTCATGAAATTAAACAGGATGTCTTGTTGAAAATCGTTGAGATCGTTCACTCTCATGGTGCTGACTTCGCTTTTCCAACGCGTACTCTGGATGGTCTGGATGGACTAATGGGCAACAATGCTGTCCAAGCAGAACCCTAAGCTAATGACTCCAGAGCTGACAGAAGAGATAGTAGGGCGCTCGACTTGTTTACATGACGAGGGTGAAGTCGAGTCTGCTCTGGATAGCATGGCGGCTTCGATTAGCGCAGAGCTTTCGAGCAAGAATCCGCTATTGATCTGCATCATGCATGGCGGGCTCATAACTAGCGGTAAGCTGGCTACTCGATTAGATTTTCCGCTGCAAATGGACTATCTGCATGCCACGCGTTATCGCGGTGGAACAAGCGGTAAGGATCTCCAGTGGAAAGTCTATCCCAGCGAATCTTTACGAGGTCGCCATGTTCTGCTGGTCGATGATATTATGGATGTGGGTACGACATTGAAATTGATCGTCGAATACTGTCTGCAACAGGGCTGCGAGTCGGTGTACACAGCTGTTTTGCTAAATAAGTTACATACTAGAAAAGAGCCAGACGTCGTGGCGGACTTCGTTGGCTTGGAAGTTGCGGATTACTATCTGTTTGGTTACGGCATGGACTATAAGGGTTATCTGCGCAATGCGCCGGGCATTTTCGCTATAGCCGAACAGGATATGTAGCTCATTTTGTAGATAGCGTAGCGCACTCTACTAGCCTCTGAATGCTCGTGAATAACAAGGCAGTTTTAACCCCCTCGTTCTGCTCTTCACTAAACAGACTTCTATACCTATTTAACTGCCCCGAGTAGAGCTCTAGCTGCTCGTCGATAAAGTCTTCCGCGGTCTGGTTTGGGGGAGGTTCGGAAGATTTGTAATCGATGATCCAGCGAACGCCTTTCTTATCGATAAATGTACGATCCACAACGTGAGTTTGCACATAGCCCTTCGCGTAACTCTGCATCGCGAGTTCGGCAGCGCTTTGCTCTAAAGTGCTATCGAATATCCAGCTCAATTCAGAATTGTTATGCGTCTGTAGAAGAGAAGTCTCAATTTTATCGAGTGCCGCTTGTGTATCTGTAGGATTAAATGAGAATAGCTCTAGCCGCCGTCGCCAGTGCAGTCTTAGTTGAGTTAGATTTTCATCCTCTAGTAATGACTTGTTTGACACAAGGTTTTGCAACGACTCGTGTACCAGATTGCCTATCTCTATCTGCAGTGCATTTTCACTGACAAGCACAGTTGCAGCAACTTCGTCTGCGTCTTCAGCATCGAGGGTGGTATCTGCGGTTGTCAGACTCTGATGGGAATTTACAAAGAAATCGTCAGTTAGGCGCTGGAGTCGGTGCGATGATTGCAGAGGGTCTTGCTGATCGATAAGCGGGCGCATAGAGTTCACAGTAATATAATCGATTGCATTGTCACCACTTGCATAGATGGCAGATTCCGTCATCTGTGCCCAGATAGTCGCTAGCAGAGTCCGTGAGCCAGGCGCTGTAATCATGCCGTCCTTGTCAGCTAATGCGGCAGAGAGGTAGACGGATTTCATTGCGCGGGTAACGCCGATATAGAGGAGTCGGGTGCTCTCTAGTCGAGATTTTTCTGCCTTCTCAAACTTAAGTAAATTATAGAGATTGTTGTCTTCGCTACCTGTTGCAGAAAGTGTAGCCAGAAATATTCTATTCTGACCGTACTTATTCAGCCGCTGATGCCACAATAGTAGTGCCTTGTCATCTGCGCGACTCGTACGAGCGAGACCGGGTAGAAAGACATGGTCGAATTCCAGTCCTTTCGATTTGTGAATAGTCATTATCTGCACAGGGTTAGCCTGGGTATCCGCAGCCGACGATACGAAGCTGTTTGCAATTCTGGCTTCAAAGTCGCCAAAGTTTTCCAGGCCGCCAGCGACTTCGCAGGACTGCAGGATTTCGAAAAATCTCTCGACGCTGTCCAGTTCTGCGTCAGTTCTAATTAGCAACTCTGCGCCTAGGTCGATAAATGTGCTGCGTATTACGCGGCTAATCCTGCCATGTTGTTTTGCTGCTAAGGCGTTCCTCAATACGGCGGTGATGCTGTGTATTCTTGCCTGTCCGTCTGCGCTAAGTTTAGGCGCTTGCGGGTCTGAGCATAGCTGGCTCAGGCTTTCATAGACGCTAATATTGATTTTCCAGCTTGCGACAAGATGAAGGTCTTCCAGAGAGATGCCGCACCAAGGTGCGCGCAGTATTGCCAGCCAGGATAGCCTGTCCGCCTGATTGCATATAGCGCTTGTTAGACTCCTTAGGTCGGTAATTACGGGCAGACTGTCGAGTCTGTCTATTTCATTAGCGAGCCAGGGTATTTCTGCTTCGCGAAGAGCGGGCAAAATATATTCAAGATGGCCTCGGCTGCGAACGAGTATCGCTATCTTGCGCTTGGGAAACTGCTTTCTCAAATCCGAGATCTCTTCAGCTATATATGCGCCTTCTTCTATCGCTGCTCCGGTCTTGCTTTGATCGCTGTATTGATAGATTCGGCTAGTCACCGCGGGCGTCACATCCCTTGAGTGAACGGCTTGAGAATGGGAATAGCTAACTGCACCTCTAGAGATGTCGTTATGGGCAGGGAAGGCTCCGGCGAAGGTAGCGTTAACCCAGTCGACTACACCGGTGTCCGATCTGAAATTCGCGACGAGGTCAATCGGCAGCATTGCAATGTGCCCAAGGCCAGTCTCCCGCAGTCGAATGAATAGGCCCACATTGGCATTGCGAAATCCGTAACAGGACTGCATTGCATCGCCGACTACAAACAGAGTCCTGCCGTCGTCAGGCTCCCAACCGGCGGTCAGTCTTTTAAGCAAGTCCATCTGCGACGACGATGTGTCTTGAAATTCATCTACGAGAATATGCTTGATCTGGTAGTCGAGACTAAGGGCTAGATCGGTTGGATTGTCTTCGCTACCCAGTGCGCGAATTGCAGCCAGGCTAACCTGCGGATAATCAACCTTGTTCTTCTGTGTGAACGCCAGTTCGAGCTGCGCCATCAGAGTAGGCAACACCGCGGTGAGGGTGTGCAGGAAGTCCCAGGAATTACTGTCGTCGTTTGGCAGGGGAAGCCTACGCAAGTAGTCTAGTGACGATAAGAGTCCGTCTGCTTTGGTCAACGATTTTAGCAAGCTCTCCATGGCTTTCTTGTTATCGCTGCGTAACAGTTTCTGTTCTTTGTTGCCGGATGCGGCTGGAAAGCCGGCATTCTTATTGACGGTCTTGCGAAAAGCTGCTTTGTCCATGCTCTTGGTTAGAAGCAATTCACTGAGGCCAATCCAGACATTGAGATTGTACGGTTCGCCAGGGGGCAAATCATCGAGGCCAGCACATAGCAGTAACTGAGAGTCACTGTCCTCGTCTGCAAGGTTCTTTGTCGCATAGTCTAGTAAGGGTAGTAGCTGCGCAGAATAGGGCTGTAGCAAATGTGTGGCTTCGGCTATTGATTCGCTGACGAGTTCCAAGAGATTATCAGTTAGATGCTGTAAGGCCTGCTGCGGGTCACTTGCAACCCCAACGATATCGCCAATCCACTGTTCGCGTTGCTTTAGGAGGCTGCCTAACAGTGTTTCTAGCTTGTTGCCGTCATTGTCAAAATGCAGCATCAGTTCGGCAATCGAGGCGGCGATAGGCGAATCTGAATCCAGTAGTTTGAGACAGTTGCGAATAGCTAATTGATAACAATCATCGACTTGTTCGCTGATCTGCAGTGGACCGCCGAAGTTAGAGAGAATGGGCAGCCTGCTCGCGAGAAAATTACAAAAGCTGTCGATAGTTTGAATGCGTAGACGATTAGGAGACTGCTGTAGTTGCCAGGACATCTCCTTGTCTTGTAGTAAAACGCTATTCGCAATCTCGTAGCGGTCATGGTCAAGCTGAGTCTGAATAGCATTCGGATCGATGTTCTGAGCCCATTCCAGCGTATTCAGAATGCGCTCTGCCATCTCATTAGCCGCCTTCTTCGTGAAGGTAATCGCTAACACTTCTTCTGGGTGTTGGCATATGGCGAGCAGTTTAAGAAAGCGTAGGCTAAGTAGCTCAGTCTTGCCGGAACCTGCTGGCGCCTGAACGGCTATAGAGCAGGACGTGTCCAGCGCGTTCTGCCTGGCATCTAGGTCTACAACCTTGCTCTGGGCATTAGTCATAGCTCGTCCTCGCCCGCAAGAAACAGAGCCTGCTCCGATTCGGCCACCCGGCAGAGGGGGCCAAGATCGCAGTGTTGGCAAGTTGTATAGCCTCGGGCAGGTGCCACCGCAGCGAGGCCATCCTCGAATTCCTGTACAAGCGAGTAAATGGTCTTGTTCCAGAACTCGTGTAATTCAGGCCAGTCTCCAGCGAAGTTTTTCGCCTGGCTATTGGTTTTTACTGTCACGCCGAGGGTGCTTATGCCGATTGGACTTACCAGGCCAATATTCTCAGCGTTCAGCTGATAGATAAGTGTTGCGCTTACCGGCTTCTCATCACTGTTCTGAATCGCAATCTGATACAGTGGAAGCTGCATATCATCTGGCCGCTCGTCCAGCCATTTGTAGTTAGCGTGCTTGCCAGTCTTGTAGTCGATGAGAGCCAGGCTGCCATCCTCAAGCTGATCGACCCGGTCTATTCGCAGTGATAAGGTAAGCTTGGAATGCTTCCAGCTAACGGCCATCTCATTCTGAAGTATGGTGAATTCAGCCCGCTGTTGCTCTACTGCGAGAAAGCCATTCAAAAGCTTCGATAAGCGCTTCTGCTCGAGCAGTGAAAAAGCGGGAGTCATGATCTCGGGGTGATGTGCTCTCAGGAAGTCGGTGGCAATCTTTGCGCTAGCACTGACCAGTCTCTGTAGTTCGGCTAGGGAGCGCTCATGTAGGCTCTTAGAATTTCCAATCTCCAACCCCATATTCTCCAGCGCCTTGTGCAAGGCATTGCCCCTGGCGATTGGGTTCAGTCCATGGCTAAACTCTTCGAGCGCAGTTGCTCTGAGTCGATTTCTGGCGAAGGCTCTAAAGGGGCAATTCGATTGATTGCTGAGCAAGCCGGTACCGCCAAGAATTTCCTCATCGGGTTGAAGCGGCACGTGGAGAACATCCTGGAATCTCTCTAAGTGGTTCTTTGCTCTCGCCATTGCTGCTGGCTTTCTCTCGCGATCGTCCTCGTTCTTGGCATTGTCTGTATCTGTTGCGGCCTCATCAAAGAGTATTTCCTGGAGTAATGCGCTGGGCCTGATAGACAACTCATCTTGGAGAGTGTGGTGACTAATAACCATGGTGCCTGCGGTATTCTTACGGAGCGTTACCAATTGTTGAATGGCGGTTTCTAATTGCTGTTGGTTGGAACTGTTGGGCATTCCCAGTTCCTGCTGCAGTCTATAGGGCAGAAAAGGAACTGGGTTTATAGCCTGTGGGAAATTCTTATCATCCGCCGCGAGCACCCATACATGATCAAACACGAGGTCTTGCGACTCCTCGATATTGAGCATAGAAATCTGTAGGCGATCATCGAAATTCAGATTTACATTCGACTGCTTCAGAAAGGTCTGTAATTTTCTGAGTGCCTTGGTGATTGAGATATTACCGAGAATGGCAGAGGAGGCGGAGAAGCGCTGTATGCTCTGTTGCCACTGGACTGCGAGTCGTTGATTGTCCTCTGTGCAGCCGGTGCCGGGCCAGCCTAGCGCCTGAAGTTGTTTGGTAAACAGCTGTAGCCAGTGGCGAAGAGTTTGGTGGCTGCCGGCATGACGGGCCAACTCGCTAAATTCGAGCAATGCAGCCGCAAGAATCGGACAGTAGTGCTGTCTTGTTTCTTGCAGCATAAATTGACGTAACTGGCTGAGCCGAATCTCCGCCTCGGCTTTCTTGCGCAGAGTAGTCTCTAGGGCGATGCGGGACTGAATTTCGCATTCGGCGCCCGCGGTAAAGGGAGACTGTAATAGCCTGCAGAATCGTTCGCTATCCACCAGGTCGTAATTCAATGACAGTAGTGAGATAGCCCTATTGAAGTGCGCTGTCTCGTCGAGTTTTTCGCTGCTATGGTAGCGATTCAGAATCTTTGAAAGATCGAAGCTATCTATCGTTTCGCTAGTGCTCGCCTTAAATAGAGCCTCTTCAATTGGAGCTTCCAAAGAGCGGGCAGGATCAACAATGATGCCTATGTGCGCTTGTGTGGACTGGCGCGCCTTGTCCTGGCACCAGGCTATGCATTCGGCAACCTCATCTTTAGCATTCTGATAGCTGCGGTTTGTGCTCGCAGCATCAGTCTCGGCAAAAGACGGCCCTAGCTGTTTCCCTGAGGTTTCTTCCCCCTGTCTGCTGACATCACTAACCCGAGAAAATGCTTCAAATAGTTCAGCGTAGAGCGGGGGTGCTTGATTGAAGTTAATCAGGCCTATTTTTCGTGGGAGTATTTGGCGCAGCACTTCTATGTTGGTGATGATGACTTTGCCAGCATCACTAAGGCTGAGGGCGCTATTCTTCGAGCAGGCCTTTTCAAACTGATTACTCCAGTCGAGAAACGTCTGAAAGTCTACGGCACTTTGATAGTGGTCGAGTTTGTCCGAGGACGCTACCTTCCACTGTTTAAAGAACTGATGGCTTCTGGCTACCGAGCTTGCGGTTTCCTCGCTATTGAGCAGGGGGTATCTGTCAAAACTTGATTCTACAATTTGTAGCCAAAGTTCTTGTTCGTCAAAGCGACTTAACAGCGTCGTTTTATGAAAGGGAGCAATGCCTTGTGAGGCAGCGACTTGCCACAGCTGTTGAATATAGATATCGATGGCGAATACGGATGGGCGTTGCCACCCTGAGAGCGTGCTTGCATCACGAGCTTGAGTGCTGGCGAATTCCCGCAAAATACCGTCAACGCTTCTATTGTTCGGTGTCAGTAGAGTAAAGCCCTGTTGCAGCAAGGGGAGTAGCGGTTCAATATTGAATCGACGTATTGTCACTGCCTAGCTATCCCTATTTAGGTGTGATGCCCAGGCGAGGAACTCGTCTCTATTACCTCTATAGACGACACGGTTTAGTTTCTTGTTCATCTGGTATTCGTACATAGGGTCGTAGTAGTCGCATAGTATATGCTGGATCCACAGCTTGTGCAGTGATTCTGACTCGCCAGGGTCGGTATGTGTTAATGCCTCATTCATGATGGCGTGCAGCTGCGTAAATTTCTCGCCTCCAAGTCGTTTCTGTATTCGTTGCAAGCTGCCCAGGAGGAAATTGGAAAAATTTTGCTGAGCAGCTTCTCTATCTTGATTCTGGAAATCTTTGTAGTTGGAGTAGATGTAATCTTTGTAAATTGTCTCTATGCGAGCCTCGAGAGTCTCTTCCAGCATGGCGATGGGTGAATCGCCCATCTTGTCATGGAATTCCTTCGGTAGGGAAAGAGAGCCTATTGCACGACTTTCGTCCTCCAGGAATAGATGTTCGGGTTTCTCGTAGGGAAGCTTTAACAGAGCTATGGCGAGGTGATTTTCAAAATCAATTTGTGTGGGCTGTCCAAGAATGCGTCGCCCGAAAGCCGAGCCGCGATGATTGGCTAGGCCCTCGAGATCAATACTGTAGTTAAGCGCATTGATCAGGTGCGTTTTGGCGCTGCCAGTTTTTCCGCCTATGATCATGAAGCTGGATTGGCCGGTTACCCTTTCTATTGTCTTCAAAAGGAAACGCCGCAGCGCCTTGTAGCCTCCCTCTACGAGAGGGACATTAATGCCCTGATCGATCATCCATTGCTGCACCGTCTGCGAACGCAGGCCGCCTCTAAAGCAATAAACTGCAGCGGAAGGGTTACGCTTGAGAAAGTCTTTCCATTTACTGAGGCGCTCTAGCTTGTTGTCGCCGCCAACCAATTCGTTGGCGAGGATTATGGCGGCATCCTGTCCCGCACTCTTGAATTGTTTGCCGACCTCGTGTCGCTCATCGTCTAGAAGCAGCGGCAGATTTACAGACGCAGGAAAGGCACCACGCATAAACTCCAAGGGGGCACGAACGTCAATCAGTGGTCTATCTTGGCTAAGTAAGTCTCGAAATTCTGATTCACGTAATTTTGAGGGCATGGTGTCCGCGGCGTTACATTGTAGTAATTGGTAAGGTCGATAAGTGTAACACCTGAAGGTTTCTAGCCCTAGGCCATAGCGAGTAGCATGTAGGACTTGGAACGATCTTTGCGATTGCTGTCGACAGATCGTATCATCATTGATTCTTTATGTTATTCCAGATTAGGAGCAGGGTGATCTCAGATAACCGTGTAGACAAAGACATTGCTGGAGAGGCCGCAGATAGCGCAGGTAGGGCCGTCGACCCATTTGAATTGCTGCGCAAGATCAAGAGTCGTGGGCCGGCGCCTGTGCATCTTTGGGATCCGCCTTTTTGTGGCGATATGGATATGGTCATCGCGCGGGACGGAACATGGATTCATGAGGGGCAGCCGATTCGACGCCCGGCAATGGTGAAGCTGTTCGCGTCAGTACTGAAGCTGGAGGATGACGGTGACTACTACCTGGTGACGCCGGTTGAGAAAGTCAGAATTCAGGTGCAAGACTGCCCTTTCGTCGCTCTGGAAATGGAAGTCGCGGGTGAGGGGAGGCAGCAGAATCTGATTTTTACAACGAATGCCGGTGAGATTGTGATGGCTGGTGCTGAGCATTCTATCCGCATCGACGTTAACCCTGAGACCGCTGAGCCCCATCCCGTAGTGCATGTGCGCAGCGGCCTTAATGCCCTGATTAACCGTGCTGTTTTCTATCGTCTAGTAGATTTGATGGGGCCGCGTGAAACGCAGTCCGGTCAATTGGTCACTGGCATTTACAGCGGCGGAGAATTTTTTACTTTCGACAGTCTGGCTGACTAGGGTTCGAATGTCTGTAAATGCTGTCACAATTGCCGCGTAATGTTGACCTAAACCACTAAAAACGGCATTATTGCCCCCTTTTTTTGAGCGGTGAAAACGGAATTTTCCCGGCGCGAACCAGTTAAACCATTCTTGTTAGACACACTATGGAGAATCCATGAAGATTCTTGTTGCTATAAAGCGCGTCGTTGATGCGAACGTTAAAGTTAGGGTTAAGGGGGACGGCACCGGCGTCGACCTTACTAATGCCAAGATGGCGATCAATCCTTTCTGTGAGATTGCTATCGAAGAGGCAATTCGGATTAAGGAATCTGGAGCGGCTGACGAAGTTATTGCTGTCTCTGTAGGTCCTAAGGTGAGTCAGGAGCAGATTCGCACTGCATTGGCCTTAGGAGCTGATCGTGGAATTCTGGTAGAAACTGATCAGCAGGTAGAGCCTCTGGCCGTGGCCAAAATTCTCAAGACTCTGGTAGAGAAGGAAGGGATAGACCTGGTTATTCTTGGGAAGCAGTCTATCGATACTGACAATAACCAAGTGGGACAAATGCTTGCTGCATTGTGTGATTATCCCCAGGGTACTTTCGCCTGTAAGGCGGAATTTAAGGACGGTAAGGTCGAGGTTACTCGTGAAATAGATGGGGGTGAACAGACTGTTCTACTTAGTCTGCCAGCCATCATTACTACCGATTTGCGCCTCAATGAGCCCCGCTACGCGTCGCTGCCCAATATCATGAAGGCAAAGAAGAAGCCCATAGACGAAACAAGTCCGGCCAATCTTGGTGTGGATATTAGCTCCAAACTTCAGACGTTGAGTGTCGCAGCTCCTGCTGAGCGAAGTGCAGGCGTTATCGTCGAGTCCGTTGAAGAGTTGGTTAATAAATTGAAGACCGAAGCTAAAGTCATATAGGTGGTAAGCATGTCAATTTTAGTAATAGCAGAACACGATAACGTTTCAATCAAAACTGCCACCTTGAACACCATTACTGCGGCTGCGGCCATTGGTGGTGATGTCCATGTGTTAGTTGTGGGTTCCGGCTGTCAGCAAGCCGTAACTGCGGCGGCAGAGGTTGCCGGGGTTGCGAAGGTCATCAACGCAGACGCCGAAGCGTATGCCCATCAGTTGCCAGAAAGCGTAGCACCGCTGATTGTAGATTTGGCCAAGGGGTATACACACATCTTGTCGGCAGCAACGACTACGGGGAAGAATTTGCTGCCCCGCGTCGCGGCATTGCTAGATGTTGCGCAGATATCAGATATCGTGGACGTTAAGAGCGATGATACTTTCGTGCGGCCTGTTTATGCTGGTAATGCGATGGCGACGGTGCAATCGTCGGACAGCGTAAAGGTCATAACCGTTCGTACCACGGCTTTCGCCGAAGCGCAGAAGGGGGGAAGTGCTCCCATCGAAAATTCAGATTTCGCCAGCACCCAAGAGCTATCCGCTTTCGTGAGTGAACAACTCTCTGTCTCCGAGCGTCCAGAGCTGACGGCAGCATCGATTGTAATATCGGGCGGTCGCGGCATGCAGAACGGTGACAACTTTGTATTGTTAGAGAAGGTGGCAGATAAGTTGGGTGCTGCTATCGGCGCATCCAGAGCTGCGGTTGACGCCGGCTTCGTTCCCAATGACATGCAAGTGGGCCAAACGGGCAAGATTGTGGCTCCCGATCTGTATATCGCAGTAGGCATTTCTGGAGCGATTCAACATCTTGCGGGCATGAAGGACAGCAAGGTGATCGTAGCGATAAATAAAGATGAAGAGGCGCCAATTTTTCAGGTGGCCGACTATGGTCTGGTGGCTGACTTGTTCAAGGTTCTGCCAGAGCTAGAAGCAGCCCTCTAAGTTTTGGTAATCACGTTGCTGTAAACAAAGAATTGATAAACAGTAGTCAAAACATAAACTGAAAATAGTCAAAAAATAGGCAAAAAAAGCCCGGTCTAACCGGGCTTTTTACTTTCTGTAGTTTGGGCTTAAATAGAAACGTCGTCTTCCTCTTGCCTTCTATGTTCTGCGGTTCTTAGCCCTGTGCCTAGCCTTCCTTATTTTGCTGCTTTTGAGCGGCCATTTCGCGTCGCCTAACTTCCCGCGGGTCGTTCGATGCGCGACCCAAAGAGGCGACTGGCGCTACGGCAGCGCCACTTGGCTTAGGCGCCGTGACGGGCTGTGCCGGAGCCTGGTTGGCGGGCTTGGCTTCAGGCTTGGCAGCAGCCGGCGCTGGGGTAGACTTGCTAGGCGCGTCTGTATTGCTAGAACGTTCAGCAGGCGCCGGTCGATCTTCGCTTTTGCTCTCGCGTGGAGTTGAATGCGAAGGCTTCGCTGCTACTGGCGCAGTCTGCGTCGCTTGCGCACTTGTAGCCGGCGCTGAACTGCCGCTAGCATCTTTTGGGCTTTCTTGTGTATTCATTGGCGCCTGCTGCGGCTTGTCAGTAGAAGCGGGCGTCGGCTGCGATAAAACCGGGGCTGCAGTCTTCGTCTCGCGGCTAGCAGTCGCAGCCACGCTCCTGTCTGGACTACTGGACGGCTGTTGAGCCTGGTTACCGCTCCCGACAGCTGGTTGTGAGGGAGCAGAATCGGTTGCCACATTCGCGTCGGCGCGATTGCTTGTCCTGCTCGATTGCTGTATTCGCTGGTTACGACCCTGACCAGATCTATTGCCATTGTTTGTTGCTTCAGGCGCTGCCTTGTTGCCATCTACTTCCACAACAATTGCAGCTGCGGGCTGTTGATCAGGCGAAGCCTGTTCGCCGTTTGGCTTGGCTTGATCCGGCCTTGGACCTCGCTTACGTTGGTTCGAGTTGCGTGGACGTTTGTTGGCTGGTCTTCTCTGCGCTTTAGGTTCTGAATTTTGCTCAGGGCTATCAGTCCGCACAGCCTTATCTTGTGTATTAGCGTTTACATTATCAAGCTTGGCTTTGCTGCCGTCGCTATTCTTGTTCGGCTGGTTGCGTCGCTGATTCTGGCTGGATGATTTTCCACCGCGATCTCTGCGTGAATCGTTACGCTGTTGATTACCACCGCGAGATTGCTGTCCGCGCTGGTTCTGATTGCGTGAACCCTGTCGCGATCTATTGCGACTACCGCCTTCAGGTCTTTTCTTCGGTTCTTCTTTCTTCTTCTCGGGAGTGCCGAACAGGGAAGCGAATAGTCGCGCAAAGAAACCTTTCTTAGGCACCGGCTTCTTGGGCTGCGGTGGCGATCGTTGTTCCGGCAGATTACTTACCGCTGGTTTTTGCACTGAGGCGGTTTGTTCTTTTGATTTCGCATTAGGAGGTGGCTCAACGACGGCTGTTACATCTACCTCATAGACTTCGTCCTGCTGGTTCACCGCTGTAATTTCGTAATGGGGAGTCTCAAGTTCAGGGTTAGGAATTATTAGCACCCTGGTTGAACTCTGCTCTTCGATATCTGCTAATGCAATGCGCTTCTCGTTGAGCAGGTAAGATGAAAGGACTAGCGGTACGGTTGCTCGAACTTCCTGGCACTTCTGCTTGTTGGCCTCTTCCTGCACGATTCGCAAGATAGACAGGCATAGTGATTCAACGTCACGGATGGTTCCCTGTCCGCTACAACGTGGGCAAACAATCGCGCTGGTTTCCCCTAGCGAGGGACGTAATCTCTGTCGAGACATCTCTAACAGTCCGAAGCGTGAGATGCGCCCGACTTGTACGCGCGCTCGATCGGGCTCTAAGGCATCGCGCATTCTATTCTCAACTTCGCGCTGATTACGGCTTGAGTTCATGTCGATGAAGTCGATGACCACCAGCCCGCCCATATCTCTCAGGCGCAACTGTCTGGCGATTTCGTCTGCAGCTTCAAGATTGGTATTCAGTGCTGTTTCTTCGATGTCAGCTCCACGAGTCGCTCGCGAGGAGTTGATGTCAATAGAGATCAATGCTTCGGTAGGATCTATAACAAGTGAGCCACCTGCAGGAAGCTTTACTTCGCGCTCAAAGGCACTCTCTATCTGCCCTTCGATCTGATAGCGATTAAATAGAGGTAGCTTGTCTTCATAAAGCTTAATCCTGTTTTCGTATTGCGGCATCACCTGCTTAATAAAGGTGATAGCTTCTTGAAAGGATTCTGGGGTATCGAAAAGTACCTCGCCGATATCTTTGCGCAGGTAGTCTCGAATCATACGGATAATTACGTTGCTTTCCTGATAAATCAGGAAGGGGGCAGGTTTCTCAGTACTCGCATCCTGAATCGCGGTCCACAGCGCTAGCAGATAGTCTAGATCCCACTGCAGCTCTTCTTGAGCTTTGCCAACGCCCGCGGTGCGCACGATCATGCCCATGCCATCGGGGATTTCCAAGCCACGTAAAGCTTCTCTTAGTTCGGAGCGGTCATCGCCTTCGATGCGGCGTGAAATACCTCCGGCTTTTGGGTTATTTGGCATTAATACCAAGTACCGACCGGCAAGGCTAATGTAGGTGGTTAGGGCGGCGCCTTTATTGCCGCGCTCTTCCTTTTCTACCTGAACGATGACCTGGGTGCCCTCAGGTACCAGCTCCTTCATGTTGCTGGATTTCACGTCTTTGGCATAATACTGCTTGGCGATTTCTTTCAACGGCAGAAATCCGTGACGATCGGCTCCAAAATCGACGAAGGCAGCTTCGAGGCTAGGCTCTACACGAGTCACTTTGCCTCTGTAGATATTTGCCTTTTTCTGTACACGGGTGCGGTTTTCGATGTCTAGATCGTAAAGCTTCTGACCATCGACGAGGGCGACTCGAAGCTCTTCTTCCTGTGTCGCATTAATAAGCATTCTTTTCATAATAGGTTCACTTGTTGTTGAACCAGATAAGAAGACTCAGGAGGGAATACCGAGTGGGATGTGCATAACCCTTGGAGAGTTATGAACGAGGGCAACGAAGAAGCGAAATCCTGTGGATTAGGCTTCAGCTACAGCAAATTCTTAACGTTTTAACAATAATAAACCAGCCATAGACATTCTATGACTCGTTTTGTGCTCAATGGACTGCCTGTTTGAGGCTCGTTGTTGCATATAATCTATTGTTTTTGTTGAAAATATTACTTAGTTTTGTTTTTCGTTGCCCAGCTGATTTGAGCTGGGTTTCAGCGCAGCATCAGCTGCCTTTCTCGAATACTAAATCCTAAACTTATCCGGTTTGTCTCATCATGACCATTGAGGCATGACTTTTAATAACTGTTTAATGGGTTAGCAGTCTATCTAGCTATCTGCTGATTCCCATGTTTGGGTTCAATCAGTCTTATGAAGCTGTAATTCTGCCTCTGTGGTCACGGCTAAATGGCTCGGACCCTGTATAGTGTCGTCAGGAGATCTTAGTCCAATAGGTCTCAATATTTACTGAAGACATCCATAAGCCCTGTATCCGCGCATTATGGCGCTTGTGAATCACAGGACAGCTCTCTCAAATACATAAATAGAGGGACCATGGCGATGGAATATAACAGTAAAGTCTGTGGGACTCAATTAGAGGCGTGCTGTTTTCACTAAATTTTCTCAAAAAAACAATAACCTGCATCATTCTCAGAAGATGAATTCTCGAGTTTCGATGGTAGGCCTCAGGGCCGAACAGCGCTATAGAGCCCCTGAAACCGGGCACTGATCACCGGTGATGCCGCTGCGACTTACTCGAAACAGTGATTTCTGTGTCGCTGCAACGCAGCTTGATAAAACGAAAGTCCTGTGGTTAAAATACCCGCCGCAGTGGCTTCGCCGGTACAAAGACACAAAAAATCAATAAGATACCGGCTAAACATAGAATTTAGCTAAGCCATTTGCGGGCGATTCAGTGTTACTGCTAAACAACTAGAACAAGAATTCGATAGACGGTGAATGCTCAATATAGGGCGGACCGTTAAAGCTGTTAGGGGCCAGATCAATGACTATTTATTCTTACTGCCGGACTTCCGAACTGGAAGCTTCCCTTGAGCAAGACGAGCTTGAAGCGATACTAGAACCAGAGCTGCTTGCGATTCAAACCTACTGCCTCCGTCAGAGTTGGTTTATGACTGAGACGCTGAGGGAAACCAATTGTAATTGGAATCATGAATTCAGACGCCGCGATTCAGGCAAGCGACTATTGAGCCTGCTGCAACCGGGTGATGTGGTTTTGTGCAGTAAGCTTGAGAGAATATGTAGCTCCAGCCATGAAGTTGTAAAATTGATACAGAAGCTTCGAGACATATCAGTACAGCTACATATTGTAGAACTGGGCGGCGATATTACTGACCCTGAGTTTAGCGTGAATTTCATAAAAATTACCGAGTTATACAGTGCCTTGGAAAAGCGCAAGTCTGCGGAGCGCATAAAGGGTGTTAAGCAACGTCAGCGAAAGCAGGGGCGTTATCTGGGAGGAAGCCGGCCGTTTGGTTATATGATTCACGAGAATGGACGCCTTATAGAAAATCCTATGGAGCAGAGAGTGCTGCGGAGAATCATGGAGCTCAAGAAGCAGGGTAAGTCTTTGCGCGCTATCTCCAGCGAGGTATCTACGCCGGTGATGCCGATTAGTTTCAAAACGGTGCAGCGACTCTTGCAGCGTCACGCCGAACAATATTAGGGCGGAAAGGCACGCCGCCCTCGCGGCCGTAACTCGGCCCTGATTCAGAAGTAACAAGGTTCGCACATGCTTAAGCCGTTTTCTGTGTTTGTGGGTTTGCGTTACTCTCTGGCTAGGAAGCGAAACTTCTTTCTTTCCTTTGTCTCCCTTATCTCCATGCTTGGGGTGAGCCTGGGCGTAACAATCTTAATCGTTGCTCTGTCAGTAATGAATGGCTCTATCGATACCTTGCGTGCCGATGCTCTAAAATCTGTTCCTCATGTCACTATTTCCGGCGATGCGGTCAGCAGCAATTGGAAAGAGTTGGCTGACCTTGCGCTGCAATCTCCGCGAGTTTTAGCGGCATCCCCCTTCATGGAGGGAGAGGCCAATATCTTGTATCAGGGAAACAATCGTTTTGTAAGTCTGCGCGGAGTAGATGGCGGCCTCGAAGCCGACGTGGTAGATAATCCGAGTTCGCGCTATAGGGAGTTGCTGCTTGCTCTGACTGCGACTGAGAACGGAATCATACTAGGGGCTCAACTCGCCGGCAGTTTGGGTATCTACAGTAACGCAGATCTATCGGTGACAGCTTTGGGAAGTCTATTGGCCAGGAATTTGGCGGGTACAGAGAGTTTTACTGTAGTCGGCTATGCAGATTTCGGCGCCTACGGGAATAGCGACACCGCATTAATAAATCTGGCTAAGGCCCAGGAACTGTTCGCGTTGAATTCGGCGTCACGTTTTACTCTGCGTTTGCGTGTCGATGATATCTTCAATGCCAAGTCTATCGCTCAGGAGTTGTTTGCAGACTATCCAGGCCTGCGGATACAGTCATGGGATGAGGCGCAGGCTAGTCTGTTTAATGCGCTGCGCATGGAAAAAATCCTGACGAGCTTTATGCTAATGATGATTCTAGTAGTGGGTGCGGTTAATATTGTTTCTACTCTGGTTATGGTGGTTGCCGATAAGGGGGCAGATGTCGCGATCCTACGAACTATGGGTGCGAGCCGCGGCAGCATTATGCGTATCTTCGTCGTACAAGGGCTGGTAGCGGGATTCGTAGGTACTCTGGTGGGGGCCTTGCTCGGGACTCTTTTGGCGGCGAATATTGCAGATATTAGTCTGATTGTGGAGCGAATTATTAATTCACTGGCTGGTGGCTCGAACAGATATTTTATCTCCCATTTACGGACCCAAATAGATTGGGGTGAAGTAGGTTTGGTCTGCTTGGCGGCACTGGCTATAAGTTTTGTCGCAACTCTTTATCCAGCTTATAGGGCAAGCAAAATTCAGGCAGCGGAAGTGCTACGCTATGAATGATGAATTAATAATAAATGATGATGCAGCTGTGGTGACTTGCGAGCAGCTTGAGAAAACATATTCTCAGGGGCCACAACTAGTTCATGTATTGAAAGGGGTGAACCTGCAAGTGCGGCGCGGTGAGCGCATTGCTATTGTTGGTAGCTCAGGTTCGGGCAAGACGACTTTGCTCAACTTGCTGGGTGGTCTCGATCTACCCACTGCTGGCAAAGTAAGTATTGCCGGAAAAGATCTGGCGAAGGTTGACGAAACCGAGAGAGGCTTGCTGCGAAATAAGCATCTTGGCTTCGTGTATCAATTCCATCATCTGCTAGGTGAGTTTACCGCTTTGGAAAACGTATGCATGCCACTGCTGATTGCAGGTATGTCTATGGTAGATGCTGCCGAGCGCGCTCGCTCTATGCTTGGCCGCGTCGGTCTTGCAACCAGGGTTGCACATAAACCTTCCGAGCTGTCTGGTGGCGAGCGCCAGCGTGTAGCCATAGCCAGAGCTTTAGTCGCGGAGCCAAGCTGCGTGCTACTGGATGAGCCGACGGGTAATCTCGATCGAAATACTGCAATTGAAATACACGCATTGATGAATGAGTTAAATACCACCTTGCAGATAAGCTTTATCGTTGTCACCCATGATGAGGTGCTCGCATCCTCTATGCAGCGCAAGCTATTGCTTGCCGATGGCCTTTTGCGTGAACAATAAGTCCGTGAGTTTGTCGCGTTACATTGCGTTTCGCTATGTTAGTGCAGGCAAGAGCAGTCATCTTGTTTCTTTTATGTCGGCTATCTCCATTTTTGGGCTGGCCCTAGGCTTGGCGATTCTCGTCATCGTACTCTCCGTGATGAATGGCTTTGACAAAGAAATGCGCCAGAGTGTTCTGGGTATAGTGCCACATATCACTGTAAGTTCTGAAGAGAACCTCAGTGCTGCGCGGTGGCAGGAGATTCGTTCAAACATAGCGCGCAATGCATCAGTAACTTCTATAGCGCCAGTTATACAGGCAATCGGAGTGGCGGCTACCGGCGACAGTAATAAAGGTGTTGTCATCAATGGCATAGATGCGGCACAGGAATCGGAATCATCCGCTCTTAATAGATTCATGCGATCTGGAAGCCTGGACGCGCTAGAGGGAAACCGCTGGGGCATAGTTCTTGGTCAAACCCTCGCGAACAGATTGGGAGTGGGCTTGGGGGATCGTATTGATCTTTTCTCTACCTCTATATCTATAAATCCAATCACGCCGTTGGCCACGTTCAAAGGCTTCGACGTTGTGGGAATTTATCGCGTAGGAGCTGAAGAGCTAGATGGAAACCTGGTGATGATAAATCTTGCGGCTGCCAGATCTCTTTTCAGGTTGCGCAGCCCTTATAACGCACTTCATATCAGAACCGTGGATGTATTGCAGGCCGAAACGGCTCGCCAAGACATGCTTGGCGATCTGCAGGGCGACTTGCACAGTGAGAGCTGGGTCGCCACCTTAGGAGCGATCTACGAAAATATACAGTTTTCTCGCGGCATCATTAGCTTTATGTTGTGGCTTCTAATTGCAGTGGCGGCGTTTAACCTGGTTGTAGGATTAATAATGATAGTACGGGATAAGCGTGGGGACATCGCGATATTGCGCACTCTTGGCACTTCTCCAACAACGATCTATCGCATCTTCGTCTGGCAAGGCTGTTTCATCGGCCTAATGGGTATTGCGATTGGGGTGCTATTAGGTGTGCTTGGTGCTCTCTATGTGAGCCAGTTTGCCGCCTTCTTCGAGTCCAGCTTTTCGATTCAGCTATTGAATGCCCAGGTCTACCCCATAGACTTTCTTCCTTCCGAGCTGCGCTTTGCAGATGTGTTCAGCGTCGCTTCGGGCGTGCTGATTCTTTCTCTGTTAGCAACTATTTATCCCGCGAGAAGGGCGGCGGCGATACAGCCAGCCGAAGCACTCCGTCACGAATAGATTGGGCTAAAACTAGCCGTTAGGATATTCCCTGCCTATAGTCTTATGAAGAAGATAGGAGGTTTATAGATGCGCTGCGCCATAGTATTTATTTGCGCAGGCATAGCTAGCGGGGTTCTAGTTAGCGACGTTGGTTTCGCTCTGAAATCGTCTGCGAATGGAGTCATAGTTTTTGCGTTGCTATCACTCGCGGCTAGAGCACTCGATCTCTGGCTGCTCATTCAGCGATTACTTATCTGCTTGTTGTTATTCCTGTTTGGGCTTTTCTGGCATTTACATTGGGCTAGCAACATTTTAGCGGAACGCCTGCCGCAAGCGCTGGAGGGTGAAACCCTGCATGTGACAGGGGTGGTAACCGGCTTGCCCGAGAGATCTCTTATCGCGCAACAGTTTCAATTCAAGATCCTTCACTCTGATCTCGGGTTCTCTCAACGCAGAGTAGTATTGAACTACTATGGTGCGAACAAAATTAGTCCCGGGCAGTATTGGGCGTTCTCGGTGCGACTAAATCGACCTCACGGGTTCTCAAACCCCGCAGGTTTCGACTATGCGGGTTGGCTTTTTCAGCGCAGAGTGAATGCGCGTGGTTATGTGCGGCCGTCGCCTAGCGAGCGATTGATTGCGCAACAGCCAGGGGTGGTTGCGACTCCATTGACTGACTCTTTTCAGGTTCGTCTGCATTCTCTGCGATACACGATAAAAACACAGTTACAGCGATTATTGGGGGATTCACTTCACGGCGGTCTGTTATTGGCTTTGTTGATTGGCGATAGGGCCAGAATTTCGCAAGATAGCTGGAGTCTGTTCACCGCGACAGGTAGCAACCATTTGTTTGTCATTACAGGTTTGCACATCGGTATGATCAGCGCCTTCTGTTTTTGGCTAACTCTTACTTTGGGAAAGAGTCTCGGTATAGCAGCATTAGCACCGGCTCATAAAGCAGTGGCGTTTATTGCGCTTGTGGCCGCGCTATTCTATTCTATGCTTGCCGGTTTTAGTCTGCCTACCCAGCGCGCCTTCATTATGATCGCGGTATTCATTTGCGGTCTTTTCTGGAATGCTCGTTATCTTGTTTCGTTCCGCTTGCTGGTAGCTTTGCTTGCCGTTCTATTGCTGAATCCGCTAGCAGCTATCAATAGTGGTTTCTGGCTGTCCTTTACAGCGGTAACTTCGTTGGTAGTATTCTCTCGTGCTGGCTTACTCTCCCCCCGTACAGATTCCGATTCGCTCTCTTTTTCGGAGAGAGTCAGGTTATTCGCAGCCAACTACGTGCGACCACAGTTAGTAGTATTTGTTGCCCTGACCGTTTCGCTACTTTTCTTCAATCAACAGCTTTTACTAATTTCGCCACTGGCTAATATTATTGCTATTCCCATCGTTGGCCTTCTGGTAATTCCGGTGGGCTTTATTGCAGTGCTGCTTACTTTTATTAATGAGGGGGCGGCTATTTTGCTCTTGAGCTTCGCTCAGGGAGTGATCGGTTTACTGGTTAGTTTTCTGGACTATCTTGTGCGTCAGGGTGAGGGCCTATTATTGCTTCACATAGCACAGCCTGACGTCAGACAACTCTTCGCCTTGATGTTCGCGATGTTGCTGCTACTTCTACCTAGGTCGGTTTGCCGCAAGAGCCTGATGCTGCCGCTTGTTCTTTGCCTCGTTCCGCTGCCGTCGATTTTCGCACGCCCCACGGTACAGGAGAAATATCTTAAGCTACATGTATTGGATGTAGGTCAAGGTCTTGCAGTTATCGTCGAAACCCAAGATCGGATTCTGCTGTTCGATACAGGTGCTAACCTCAGCTCTGATTTTAATATCGGCTCGGCAGTCATTGCTCCGGTCTTGCGATCACTGGGAGTAAGCAAGGTGGATATTACGGTGATAAGTCACAGCGATAATGATCACGCCGGCGGCCTGAGTGGGGTTCTTTCAAATATTCCGGTTTCTCGGTTCATTAATAATAGAGAACAGTTGGTCGGGGATATTCAGGCGGAGCTCTGTCACGATGCTATGGCTTGGAATTGGGATGAGATCGAATTTATATTCTTACAAGTTAGTGGAGATTTTGCTCAGGAAAATAATAATTCCTGCGTGTTTCAGATTCGCTTCAAGAGACTGCGAATTCTGTTACCCGGGGATATAGAGCTAGCTGCGGAGAAACAGCTGGTTCGCAAGTATTCTGGAGAGCTTGCCAGCACTATTTTGTTGGCACCTCATCATGGCAGCCTTAGCTCTTCAAGTTATGCATTTTTGAAGCAGGTACAGCCGGGTTTCGTAGTGTTTTCTGCGGGTTATCGCAATAGCTTTGGGCATCCCCATGATGCGGTAAGATCTCGCTATGATGAATTCGGCAGTAGGGCGTTTTCTACGGCAGATTCTGGCATGATTAGCTTTGATATCGGCAGTATGGAGGGAGCCGAGAGAGAAGTTGCGGAAATTAACCGGCATAGAAAGCAGAATTTGCGCTATTGGCATTAATTAGACCTGCACCTGTTGCCGATAAGCTTATTAGCCAGTACAGGCCGTGTACCGGCGGATATGGTAGAGTTATTAATCGATTTTCTGGAGAAAGCACGTGGTAGAAATAATTCGGGCCGGCGGCTTGCTGATGTTGCCCATTATTCTTTGTTCCATCGTTGCGATTGCCATCATCATTGAACGCTTTTGGAGCCTGAGCGGGGCGCGGATCTCGCCGAAATACGTGCTTGCTCAGGTTTGGACTTGGCTGAAGAACAATCAATTGGACTCCAGCAAGCTGCGTGAACTCCGGCTATCTTCGCCCTTGGGGCAGATTCTGGCTGCCGGGCTGCTGAGTTCAAAATACGGTAGGGCGGCGATGATCGAGAGTATCGAGCAGGATGCTGCGCAGGTTATTCATGGCATGGAGCGCTACCTAAACACCCTGGGTACCATCGCTGCGATTACGCCGCTGCTTGGCCTGTTAGGTACGGTAGTCGGAATGATTCGAGTATTTAATGAGATCATGTTGCAGGGTACCGGCAATGCGAATGCTTTGGCTGGAGGTATCTCTGAGGCATTGATATCCACAGCGGCAGGCCTCACCGTCGCAATCCCTACTTTTATGTTCCACCGTTACTTTACGAGAAAGGTAGATTCTTTGGTTCTGGATCTCGAGCTGGAATCGATAAAGCTCGTCGATGCGCTGCACAGTGATCGAAAGGTTAAAGTGAAGTAGGACCCTTATTAGGCCGCCGGTTTGCCATTGGTATAAAGAGAACACGGTAACTTGAAATTCAAACGATCAAAACGCGAAGAACTCGCCATAAATATGACGCCTTTGATAGACGTTGTGTTTCTCTTGTTGATCTTCTTCATGGTGACAACGACCTTTAGTCGCGAGACGCGCTTGCTGGTTAATCTGCCAGAGGCGAACGCCGAGGCGGCACAGAGCAATCCCTCTCAGATTGAAATTTTAGTTTCTCGAGATGGCAGTTATTCGATTAACGGTAGGGCGCTGGTTAATTCACGAATAGAGACTCTGGTACAAGGCTTGGAGATAGAGTCCGGCGGTGACCGTAGCCTGCCGATCTTGCTAATTGCCGACGCCGAAGCGACACATCAATCTGTAGTTACTGCAATGGATGGTATTGGACAATCCGGTTTTACTCGGATGAGCATAGCTACGCAGCGACCTCAACAACTTGAAGAATCAGGACCAGCCCCAACTGACTTGCTATGAGCGATAGAGATAAAACCCCGGATATAAAGCTAGGTAAAGAAGAGAGCTGGCGGCTATACCGCAGGCTGTTCCGCTATATGCTGCCGCACCGGCTCATTTTTGGTACTGCCATGCTCGGTTATATAATTTTCGCGCTAACATCTCCTGCGGCAACCTGGTGGTTGGGTTGGACAGTGGACGCTATTACCAGCGGAGACTATGAGGCACTTCGTATAATAAGCCCACTGGCATTTATCGCTTTGGCGGCAGTGCGTGGTGCGGGCGGTTTCATGGGCAGCTACTTTCTCGCCAGCATTTCCAACCATGTCGTACATAAACTGCGCTGTGAATTGATCGATCGCCTCATCCGCCTGCCGTCGAGTTATTTCGATAGGAATTCATCTGGGCGGCTTGTGTCCAAACTTACCTATGATGTTTTGCAGATCACCGGTGCTGCCAGTAATGCTGTGGCTGTGGCAGTGCGTGAAGGCTTTACGGTCATTGGTTTGCTGGCCTACCTGATGTACATGGACTGGAAGCTTAGTCTGACTTTCCTGATTATTGCTCCGGTAGTAGGCAAGGTGGTATCTATAGCGTCGAAGAAGTTTCGACGCTACAGCACGCAGATACAGGACTCTATGGGTGATGTGACTCAGATAACGAATGAGACTATAAAGGGCCATCGAGTAATTCGTACCTTTAATGCGGAAGACTATGTTAGTACCCGCCTGTCCGAGGCAAGTGAAAAAAACCGCAAACAGAACATGAAAATGGTGTTGACCCGCAGCGCGAGCACGCCAATCATTCAGCTGATTGTGAGTACGGCAATAGCAATCCTGGTCTGGTTTGCGATGTCTCCCGGTTTCTTTGCTACTAACACGCCTGGTGATTTTGTGGCGTTTCTCAGCGCCGCAGGATTGCTTGCTAAACCTATAAGACAGCTAACCCAGATCAACGCAGTGATACAGCGCGGCCTCTCTGCCGCCGCGAGTATCTTCGAATTACTGGATGAGGACATGGAGCGTGATATAGGCACTGCGCAGTTGCTCAGAGCTGAGGGTAGGATTGTCTTTAAAGATGTTAGCTTCGCCTATCAAGATGGTACGCAGACACTGGACGGTATTAATTTCACTGCGGAACCGGGCCAGACTATTGCCCTTGTAGGAAAATCCGGCAGTGGTAAATCCAGCCTCGTCAGCCTTATTACTAGGTTCTATGACTTTCAACAGGGGGAAATTACCCTCGATGGCGTGCCGCTTAAAGACTTAAAGTTGGAGAGTCTGCGGGAGAATATTTCTCTCGTTTCGCAGCAGGTCGTTCTATTCAATGGAACGATAGAAGAGAACATCTCTTATGGCGACGATGTGGTCGATCATGAGAAGGTGCGCAAGGCGGCTAGCGATGCCCATGCCATGGAATTTATCGATGAGTTATCCGAAGGTATGGACACCCAGGTTGGCGATGACGCCGTATTATTGTCTGGTGGTCAGCGGCAGCGAATTGCGATCGCGCGGGCACTGTTAAAGGATGCGCCAATCCTGATATTCGATGAGGCCACTTCTGCGCTAGACTCCGAGTCGGAGACGCGCATACAAGAGGCGCTGGATACCCTGCGGCGAGGCAGAACAACGTTTGTGATTGCTCATAGGTTGTCTACTATCGAAAAAGCTGACTTGATACTAGTTATGGATAAAGGAAAAATCATGGAGTCTGGAACTCACAAGGAATTACTTGCAAAGCAAGCAATTTACTCAAGACTTCACGCAAATCAGTTTTCGGAGAAAGCCACGGCATCTGCAGAATGAGTTTTCTAGAAAGAGCTTGGCACAAAAGAGCAGGGTGGTTGATTCTGTTATGGCCAATATCATTGCTATTTCAAGGAGTCACCAAACTTCGCCGGTCGCATCAACAAAGTAAGCAGCGTCCTGGCTATCTCGAAGTTCCCGTTATTGTCATTGGTAATATCTCCTTAGGTGGCACTGGCAAGACCCCGCTGCTCATCAGTCTCACGCAAGAACTGCAGACGCGGGGATTCACGCCGGGAATTATCAGTCGCGGTTATGGTGGTGAGGCCGCCAGTTATCCGCTTCGCGTGGACGAAGACTCCGACGTGGCCGAGGCCGGTGATGAGGCTTTTTTGATCGCGGAGAAGACCGGATGCCCAGTCTACGTAGACCCAGATCGAAGCGCTGCGCTGCGCGGTTTGATTGAGGCTGAAGACGTCGATGTAGTGCTAAGCGATGATGGTCTTCAACATTATAAGTTGTACCGCGATCTGGAGGTCGTGGTTGTCGATGGTCAGCGCTTGTTCTCCAATGGTTTTTGCCTGCCTGCTGGCCCCTTAAGAGAATCGGTTAACAGATTAGCTGAGGTCGACTACATACTCATCAATGGCAAGACTAGTGATGAAATTTTGCAGATACCCCATTTGGCTGAGGCGAGTACGATGCAGTTGCATCCGCGCTATCTCGTCAATCAGGTCAGCGGAGAGAAACGTCCTTTTTCCGGTGCCCCCTTCAATATGGACATTAAGCTGCAGGCGGTTTCTGCCCTCGGCAATCCTCAGCGTTTCTATGCTCTGTTAGAACGCTTACCCTATCAATTAGAAACATTTACTTTTCCTGATCATCACAAGTTCACAGTCATGGATTTTGAACAGAAAGACATCGATGAGCATCAACCTGTCGTAATGACAGAGAAGGATGCGGTAAAATGCCGACAGTTCGCCAAGAGCAATTTTTGGACTCTATCGGTAGAAGTAAGTCTCGAGAGTAAATTTGTAGAGTGTCTCATTGAAGATATTCGCAAAGCCTCCACTCTCTAGAAACAATCCCTTAGACTAAAAACTGTAGCTTGTTTGTAATCTTCGCTCCGTCAAGGAGACGGGAGTATTTTATGCTCGACCAAAAACTATTAAGTATCCTCGCTTGTCCCGTCTGCAAGGGTGAGCTGCACTATGATCGCGAAGCGAAGGAATTGATCTGCTTGCCAGATGCTATGGCATTTCCGGTAAGAGACGATGTGCCGGTGATGTTAAGCAAAGAGGCGAGAGAGCTTACTCTGGAAGAGAGTGAGAAATATCGATGAGTTTCAGTGTCGTCATCCCTGCTCGCTATGCTGCGACTCGATTGCCGGGCAAGCCACTACTGGATATAGCCGGCAAACCGATGTTACAGCGTACTTATGAGCAAGTGCTTCAAAGCAAAGCAGACAGAATTATTATAGCAACCGACGATGAACGTATCGGGGATTTGGCGCATGAATTTGGTGCGACGGTATGCATGACGAAGAGCAGCCACGTGTCTGGTACCGATCGTATTCAGGAGGTTAGTTGCCAGCTAGGAATGAGCGAGTCTGACCTGGTGGTCAATGTGCAGGCAGATGAGCCGCTTATTCCCCCGAGTGTAATCAACCAAGTAGCGGATAATCTTGAACAAGATTCTGAGGTTGGCATTGCGACCCTATGCGAGACAATCACGTCGCAGGAAGAGATAGTCGATTCGAATAGCGTGAAGGTGGTTTTCGACCACCTCGGTCATGCGCTCTATTTTAGTCGCGCCACAATCCCCTGGCAGGGTAGCGCGTCGGCTAAGAACTGTTACCGGCATATAGGCATCTATGCTTACCGCGTTGCGGTGCTCAACCAATTTGTTAAGTGGCCTGTGTGTGAGCTTGAAGTTACCGAGAAACTTGAGCAGCTTCGCGCTCTGTATAATGGTGTTGGCATCCATGTCGCTGTTTCAAGTGAGAGTATTCCCCCCGGTGTTGATACTGAACGGGACTTGGAGCTGGTGCGTGCCCATCTAAAAGCCTCCAAGGTATAGGCTGCGCCCGATTGACGATATCTTCTGCAGCCGACTCAATAGCAGTGACTCCCAAGATTAGAGTCTTGATGGTATGTCTGGGCAATATATGTCGCTCGCCTACGGCCCATGCTGTGCTGGAAAAAATGTTAGAAAATAAAAATTTAAGTCGGGCTATTAAAGTTGACTCTGCGGGTACCAGCCGCTATCACATTGGGGAGCGCCCAGATTCCAGGTCAATTGCAGCAGCCGCACAAAGGGGCTATGAGATGGAGGATCAGCTTGCCAGGCAGGTCTGCATTAGTGATTTTCACGACTTTGATTATATTCTGGCCATGGATCAAGATAACCTGCTTCATCTAAAGCAGCTGCAGCCGGAGCACAGCAAGGCCAGAGTGCAGCTTTTGCTTGCCTATTCCAATGAAGCTGATCGATCGGTACCGGATCCTTACTTTGGTGACAGCGAGCGGGGCTTTGAGAAGGTCTTGGACATTGTGGAGGATGCGTGCCTTGGCTTACTGGGGTTGCTAGAACAAGATCTAAAACAATTTAACGAGCCGGAGTAACCGTGGTTTTCAAGATTCAGGAGCAGGTTGACCTAAGCCCCTATAACAGCTTTGGTGTTAGCCACAGGGCTGCTTATCTTGCCGAGATTCAAGATGCCGCAGATCTGCGCGAAGCGCGTGAGTTTGCTGGCTCCAAGCGTCTTCCAATTCTCGTTCTAGGGCAGGGTAGCAATACTCTGTTTATTAGGGATTTCCCAGGGCTCGTCCTGCACATGAATACGCGGGGTAGGGAGATCCTACCCGGCGCAGGCATGCTCCGAGTCGCGGCGGGGGAAAATTGGCATGAGTTGGTAAAGTTTTGCTTACAGAATTCCTTGTATGGCATTGAAAATTTAGCACTTATACCCGGTACCGTAGGTGCAGCGCCGATTCAGAATATAGGTGCCTACGGGGTAGAGCTAGAGCAATTCTTTGTCGAGCTGGAGGCCTTTGAGCTAAAAACCGGTGAGCTGCGTCATATGAGCAAAGCCGATTGCGAATTCGCTTATCGCGACAGTATTTTCAAGCAGGACCCAGGGCAGAAATTAGTGGTGCTCTCAGTCACTCTGCAACTCTGTGCAGAGCCTACGCCACAGTTGGGTTATGCCGGTCTGAAAGAGGCGCTGCAGGGCAAGGAGGCTACACCGCAGCGTGTGTTCGATGCTGTATGTGCAATCCGCAAGAGTAAGCTGCCTGACCCGGAATTAATTGGTAACGCGGGTAGCTTCTTTAAGAATCCAGTCGTAACGCGGACCAAGCTGCTTAAGCTGCGCGAGTCCTATCCTGACCTACCGGCCTGGGATACCGATGACCCCGACCTGGTCAAGCTTCCAGCGGCCTGGCTGTTAGACAAGAAGGGTTGGAAGGGTAAAACCCGAGGTGGAGCTGCTGTGCATGAGGATCATGCCCTGGTATTAGTGAACGCGGCCGGAGCGACCGGTGAGGACATCCTGCTACTCGCTCAGGACATGAGTAGCTCGATACTGCAGAGCTTCGGTATAGCCTTACAGACCGAGGTTCGCATCACTTAGCACTGCTCGTGGCAATCGAAAAGCGTTAATCCGAAAACCTCTATTTTTAACGTCAAACCCCGGAAGTGTGATCCAGTTCCCGTTTTCTGTCCTTCAGTTTGTGCCCTCTATCACAATATGCTACTAATCCGACCTGTCAGGAATTTTGTGGGAAAGCGCGCCAGTCTGTGTGGCTTTTCGTCGCTCGAATCCCTTTGAAGGAATAAAATCGTGCAAAACACGCTTAAAAATAAAATATCTGTTCTGTTAGTGGATAATCATGAGCTAGTTCGCGAGGGCATAGCTCGCTTGCTTAACGAGACGCCAGATATGGTCGTACTTGGGCAGCTTAGTAGTGGCGAGGAAGTTCTAGAATATATCTCACAATTAGTTTCTAACGAATTGAATTAAAATAATAAAAAAGTTCCTGCAAGCAGTCAGCTGCCCGATATAATCTTATTGGACGCGCGTATGCCAGGGCTTGGTGGTATCGAGGCGACGAGAGATATCCTGAAGCTGTCACCGGACTGCAAGATCGTTGCGATGTCCAGCGTGGCTTCCGGCGTGATCCCTTCGCAGATGCTGCGCTCTGGCGCGCGGGGCTTTATTACGAAGAGCGTGTCTGTGGAGGTGTTATTGAAGGCGGTTCGCGCAGTCAACGCAGGGGATCACTATGTCACGCCTAGTGTTGCCAGTCGTCTCGCCGTAGATCCATTTGGCGACGACGGTGGTGCTGGTCTGTTCGACAAACTGTCGCGCAGAGAGTTACAGATTGCGCAGATGCTGACCCATGGCAAGAAGGTGAGCCAGATTTCCACTTACTTGGCTCTTAGTCCTAAGACTGTCTACAGCTACCGCTATCGTATTTTCGAGAAACTGGGCATCCGCAGCGACGTTGAGCTCACCATACTGGCAGTTAAGCATGGCCTGGCCGACGATACCCGTGAGTATGAAGAGCTGCCAAACCTCAGCCTAATTGCTAGCTAATTCTGCTAATTCCACAGCATTGTTACTGTTTTCCCGCGTAAGATGAGTCTCGCAGTTGAGACTGCGGGCGGCATCGGCTAATCTCCACTCAATCTACCGCCAATGCAGCTGCCCACGCAGTAATAGCAGGATCATGTCCGCAGACGCCAGCTCCCAATTTGATCATAAGCACTTCCTTTCGCATTTAAGCAGCCGTCCAGGCGTCTATCGCATGCTGAACGAGGCGGGTGAAGTGATCTATGTCGGCAAGGCGCGCAACCTGAAGAACAGGGTGGGCAGCTATTTCCGCGCCTCTGGTCTAACCAGCAAGACACTGGCCATGGTCAATAAGATCCGAAATATCGAGATCACCGTGACTAATAGCGAGACAGAGGCGTTGCTGCTAGAGCAGACGTTAATAAAGTCTCACCGGCCTCCTTACAATATTCAGCTGCGCGATGACAAATCCTACCCCTATATCTTGCTAACCAGTGGCGATAGTTACCCCCGGCTGGGTTTCTACCGCGGCAGCCGCAAGCGTTCCGGGCGCTTTTTCGGCCCCTATCCCAGTGCGAACGCAACCAGAGAAACTCTTCAGGTATTACAAAAGGTATTTAAGGTAAGACAATGTCAGGACAGCTATTTTGATAATAGATCAAGGCCCTGTCTGCAGTATCAGATTGAGCGTTGCACGGCGCCGTGTGTCAAGGCTATCAGCCCGGAGGACTATGCCAGGGACGTGCATTATTCGACTCTCTTCCTGCAGGGCAAGAGTGACGCACTCACTAAGGAGCTAACTTCTAACATGGAGGCTGCAGCAGAGAAGGAAGATTTCGAACGAGCGGCGGTGATAAGGGATCAAATACTGGGCCTTAGGCGCATGCAGGAGGATCAGATTGTCGCCAACCAGGGAGATGACGCGGATATCGTTGCCGCCGAGATAATGCAGTCCTATGTCTGTGTCCATGTCATCTACGTGCGAGCGGGCCGTATCATCGGTAGCAAGAACTTCTATCCGCGCTTCAAATTGGCTAACGATGTGGGTGAATTGCTATCGGCCTTCGTCTCACAATCGTATCTTGGTGATGACAAGGCGGCGAGTATTCCCGCCGAGATAATCGTGCCCACTGTGCTAGAAGACGGGGAGGGGCTGCGCGAGGCTTTGGCCTATGTGGCAGGGCGCAAGATAAAGCTTTCTATGCGGGTCCGTGGGCATAGGGCCAAATGGCTACAGCTAGCCGTGACTAATGCTCGCGAGTCACTGCAGGCCTATGTGAGTAATAAACAGAATATATATAAGCGTTTTCAACAGTTACAAGATTCTCTTAAGCTAGAATCTATGCCCAGCCGTATCGAGTGTTTCGATATTAGCCACACTTCGGGCGAAGGTACCGTCGGGTCCTGCGTTGTCTTCGATGAAAGCGGCGCGGTGAAGAGCGATTATAGGCGCTTCAACATTAAGGGGATTACCGCCGGAGACGATTACGCGGCCATGGAACAGGTGCTAGACCGCCGTTTTACGCGGCTTGCCAAGGGGGAGGCTAAGATTCCGGACATCTTGCTTATTGATGGGGGTAAAGGTCAGCTCACCCAGGCGAAGAAGGTTATGGAGAAGTTCCAGTTGCCAGAGATTCAGCTGCTAGGCATAGCTAAGGGCATTAGCCGGCGTGCGGGGCAGGAGACGCTGTTCCTGGTGCGAGGTGATCGCTTTAAGGAGGTTGCCATACCGACGGAGTCGGGGGCGCTCCATCTCCTGCAGCAGGTGAGGGACGAGGCACATCGCTTTGCCATAACCGGCCACAGAGCGCGTCGCGCAAAGGCCCGTAAGCAGTCTGCGCTGGAGGAAATCCCTGGGCTGGGGCCAAAGCGCAGGCGCGAGCTATTGCGCTATTTTGGTGGCCAGCAAGAGGTACATAAGGCGAGCGAATCGGAGATCGCAAAAGTTACTGGGATTAGCAAGAGATTGGCCGAAAACATATATGAGCATTTGCACAACAGGTGACCCCGCTAATTTGAAGAGTTTCCTTAATTTTAGGTTTTTAGCTCTAACTTACTTCGCTTTTAGATTACAACTCCCTGTAAATAAACAATATATATTTTTGATTTTAGCGAGAGATGAAGGAATGATGGGCAGTAAACTACTATGAACTGGGCAAATAGTGCTACGATTAGTCGCGTCTTGCTCATTCCGGTTGTGATCTATTCCTATAAGCTGGATACCCAATTCAGCCATCTGTTAGCGGCTATCCTCTTCACTGTCGCGAGCCTGACTGACTGGCTCGATGGTTATCTCGCGAGAAAGCTCAATCAGTCATCTGAATTTGGTGCGTTCCTGGACCCGGTTGCTGACAAGCTACTGGTTGCAGTAATGATGATCATGCTGGTCTCAGTCTATCCGTCACTGTTATTAGCCGCAGGCGTTATTATCGCTAGAGAGATGCTGGTCTCTGCGCTGCGGGAATGGATGGCAACGAAGGGAATGCGGGATAAGGTTGCCGTGGCGTTTTCCGGAAAACTCAAAACAACTGTGCAGATGTTGGCCATCATTACTCTGTTATTAGCCAATCCCAGTTTACCCGAGTGGGTGTTGATGCTCGGGTATAGCCTGATTTATCTGGCAGCTGTATTGAGCATTAGCTCAATGACGCAGTATTTTAGAGCGGCATGGAGTGAACTGCAGTCAAAGTCATAAGAATTGCCATATACAGGCGAGTTCAGCTTGACTTGGGGCACTTAGGCATTAGAATAAGCGCCTCTTACGAGTAGCGGTTCAAGCAAGCGAATTTCCTAGCTTTGCAGGACATGCTCAAAAGTGTTTACACCTCAAAGCGCGGGAATAGCTCAGCTGGTAGAGCACGACCTTGCCAAGGTCGGGGTCGCGAGTTCGAATCTCGTTTCCCGCTCCAATTTTGGTCACATCTTAGTAAGTCCATATGAAGTTATCTCTGTGAATATCATAGAGATGAATAGCTTATATATAGCAAATACTGCTAAAAGCCCAATACGCCTGCTGCTATTTGCCAGCGGGCACTAGCTGCAGTCAAGTCTGCTTAGTCCTTGTTTCGAAGTTCTCTCATCAGGCAGGTCGTCGACCCCATGCAATGCCTAGCCCCTAGACAAGGGGGTAGCGCTAGCTGGAGCTACAGTCGGCAGCAGGTGACCCTTCTAGCGCTAATAGCGACTTCTTCGGGGAAGAAAACCCTATTGATGTGAGCTAGTAAGTCCTTAAACCTGGAGTAAAAGATTCAGGAGGCTTCAGTGTGTGGCGGGCTAATTGAGGTCCAGCGGTGCGAGCAATTGAGCTTAATTCAATTTCGAATCATTCCGGCTGCGTTGGCGGGCAAATCTGCCTGACAATATTTTTTAGACTTTTCGCCAATCAACCCATGCCCAAAGCCCCGAGTTTTGGTATAGTGCGCGATCTTTCGCTAGGCATGAAATGAATAAAGGCTGGATGGCAGAGTGGTCATGCAGCGGACTGCAACTCCGTTAACGCCGGTTCGATTCCGACTCCAGCCTCCATTTCAACCCAACTCCTAGAAAGACCACCCTCATCAAAATGCCCGGGTGGCGAAATTGGTAGACGCAAGGGACTTAAAATCCCTCGAGGGAAACCTCGTGCCGGTTCGATTCCGGCCCCGGGCACCATTCAGCAATACACTCTTCTCTAATCAAGATCAAAAAACTTGCTAGGGAGGCACAGGAGCGTCAGTATTCTGCTTTACGTGTAACAGCTACCCTATAGAGGAGAAGCGCTCTGTGAGCGCCTTGCGTGAACTCCTGGTTAAGCCTCGTTTTCTGCTTGATGAGTTTGATAAACGGACGCCAAACATCGTTCGCAATGAACCTCTCGCTACCTGAAAAGACTCCGAAGTCGTTTATGTTTTATAGATGTTAACAATAGTCACTCCCACAACAATCAGGAACAACCCTGCTACAGATTGCCAGTTTAGGGCTTGCTTATAAAATATGCTGCTTAATATCGCTACTGAAAATACGCCAAGACCCGCCCATGTAGCATATATTAGAGAAAGCGGTAATTTCCCAGTCACTAATGAGAGTAGGTAGAAAGATAATCCATAAGCAAGTAGCAATAATGCGCTTGGAAAGGGTTTTGAGAAACTATGAGTTAGCGGAAGGAGCATCGTACCTGCGACCTCAAACCCAACCGCCGAAAAAAGGGTTATGTAAAGAAACATCCTATGAACTCTCTTTAACGAATGATTTAGTCGGTAGCAGGATCATACAGATAGTCAGAGCTCACAAGCCAGAAGTTACTGTGAAATCGACACTTGGTCTTGCCTCTGACTGCTGGGGCTTTACACCTTTGCCGAGTCCGTTTCGATAGTCCATTACACTGGGTACACGCCACGCGCCCACGGAGAGTGGTGTAGTTAGACATTAGATTTCCCTAACTCTCAGTACGCTACATACTTTTCAAAATATCGTGTAAGCGGTTGATCCAGTATTCTAGAATCAACAAATGAAACAAAGTCAGGATTATACATCTCTTTAAACTCTCGCCACCAAGACCTACTCCTTTTAGTCCCAAGATGCACATTAAGAATTTTTGCGTAAATGTCAAAGACATCGGTATCTACGGCGTTTTCTTGTAATTCTTGCCACTCATATTCCCTCTGTCTCATCGTCATCAGCAAGTGATGGGCAAAAACAACTTTCTCTTCCTGTGAAATATTCTCCTTAGTCCAAAGGCCTATAATCTCGGGGTTATCTCTGCCTACAGAAATATCTTCAATATCCATCTTTAACATCGCACGTCGTGTCTCCGACCTAGAAATTTGATTCGCTTGTTTTAGTTGAAGGCTAAGATAAAACACTGACGCTATTAAAACGACTGCTTCCATTATTTGCGCAATACTGGCATAAGAATCTATATTCATTTTTATCCCCATATATATTTTAGAAACTTAATTATACCAGTTCGTTTGTCCACAGTAGTATGTATAGGGGTCAATGGAACAATTCTGACTTATCGGGGTGTGCGCCCTAGGTTGAGGTGCTGGCTGGGCGGTTACTGGGAAAATGGGGGTGGGTGCAGCTATCTAAGTCAGAAGGGCCAGTGGATACGCATTGGACTCTAACCATTGTAGGGGCTGATTAGGAAGCAGAGCAGTATTATTGTTGTTAGTAGTTTATTCATGATTAAGCCTTTGTGCAGGTTCCTTCTGAGCTTACTTCGGCGCTGAAAGTCTTTTTGCAAAACTGCGAGTGTTAAAGACATCCGTGGGATTTTTTGCGTACCTTATTGCTTCATCCTTCAAATACTCCGTAACATGCCTTTGGGCTTCTTTGGGTGGAAAACCAAGCTGTTCTTCCGCTGATTTTAATAAGCTCTTGAGCCTGTCAGGTTCTATAAAATATGGTTTCATCTACTTCTCATATCCTTTTTTCAAATTCATTCCCAGAAGATACTATAGATATAGGCTGTCAGTTATCGCTTGAGAGACACTAAGGCTGATTAGCAAGATATAAGCCCCAGACAGGACCAATTTTCTGCATTGGGAGGCTATCCGTAGATATACCGAGGGCAAACAGTGTGGATGATGTACTTAGCTGGCAGACTAAATGCTGGAGTAATGACCGACTTACTCGGTGCAATTGGCCCGAGTAATTTAGCGAAAATTTCAAGCTCTGGGCCCGCTGCTTTATGCACTATACCAGATATACCGCTACCTGCTAGAAGACTTGGGTAGGCAGAGAAGACGATAATATTTGCGCCGCTTTGGAGTATGTCTTTTACTAAAATATCTTCTTACGAAGATACCCCTGATTTCAGACTCTCTATAAATTCCCTGCTGTAAATAATTGTTGCATCAGAATCTAACCACTCTTTGCCTGCCTGGGTTTGGACGAGCCTAGCTGGATAGCAGTCACGTAATAAAAATTTCAGGTCATAATCGTCTAAAAAGAGAACTTCTGATTTTGATACTAAAATTACCGATTCGAGTAATGCAATCCATCTGTTGATATATATAAAGAATAGCCTTTTCTCTCTCTTATCGAGCGGTTTATTTTCTATGCCTCTATCAACTATTTCGTGTAGCTTTTCATCTTTCATAAGCAAGTCAAAGTTTTCCACTAACGCGTTATTTATCGCAATACCCAGTTGCGATTTCGTATGATTGTTTGATTTTTCTAATGCTTTTGTTTGTAGCTTTATCTGCTTAAATAGGAAATAGAGAGTGAGTAAAAGCGCAAACGCACTGACCGGCTCACTGATTAAGCTTATAGTTTCAAGATCCATATATTTTCCTTATTATAAATGACGCTAACAATATGATGTCTTCATTCTCTGACTATTTAGAAGAAGCAGGAGTATCTGAAAGCTATAAGGCTCATCTTGGTTTTCAGCATCACCCGAATAGAAAAAATTCGATAAACTGGATTGGTATATCACCAACTTCTGAAGATTTTGGAAAAGTTACAGCTTGGTTTACCGGCACAGCTGAAGGCGCAGCCTTTGGCGAATTGTATAATTCTGTTTATTCTTGCGAAAACTCTTTCTTGACATACATTACTGCTTCCTCACTGTAAATTACGATATATTTGCAAATTAGTAAAAGCTAGTTTTTGAGGACTACAAAAACTGAAGCCCGTAGGGTGAATCAATACCTGCGGGCTTCTGCTTTCCGAAATCAAATAATCAAGTTAATTAATATCCATGCAGGAGCTACTAAGTAAATAGAAAGCGTTGCGAACATGCCAATAGGACGACAAAGAAATGGGCCTAAGCCTGTAATTCCGAGGTAATGTAGGAGGCGACCACCTATCAACAAAATCCCTAGTGCATGTAGCCAAGTGCCACTTGCGCCGAGGAGTTCCATTAATAGGATCAATATTACGGCTAGCGGCACAGTTTCAATGAAGTTACCCTGGCCACGATTACGTTTAATAAGTTCTTCGTCTTGGCCGTCGCCAATATTAATATTGTTTTTAACCCGATATAGCCCTACGCGTAAGGTGAAGGGAAGGAAGAGGATTCCTAGTAAAGCTATATACAACGGAGTAATGGACAGATTGATGACAGTAGACATTTCCATGGTGTATTCCATTTTAAATTAAATAAGCGATGCGCCTTTACGAGAGTCGTTCATATCTATTTTAGTAGATATTTTTCAAACCATGCGAGACGTGCTGCGTTCGCGATTTTAGCATTATCCCCACCAAAACCGTGTTTACCGCCACTTATTACAATTAACTCTGAAGGCACATCAAACTTTTCTAATGTAGCCAACATCGCATGAGAATGACTCACATTAACTAATGGATCAGCATCTCCATGAATTAGCAATACCGGTGGATCATTGCTATCGACATGGGTAATTGGGGACATCATCGGTATCATCGTCTCGTCATAATCTAAAGCAGGAAATCTCTGCATTAATTCTTCCTGCGCAACTTCGTTAATTATCCCTTGTGCTTCCGCTTCTTCTGCTCTGAAATCTACTGGCGGGAAATATGCTACTACCGTCGCTACCGTGTTGCTCTGCTGCATTACTGGATTGCTCGAGGTAGTCTTACCGCTATCTGAATTTAGACCAACCATAAGCGATAAATGCCCTCCGGCGCTTCCTCCCGTCAAACCTATTCGGTTACTATCTATCGTATAGGCTTCTGCGTTTTTCTTTATGTGTCTTACAGCTAGATCAACATCTGAATATGCGTCGGGGACTTTATAAAGAGGAGCGCTTCCGTGATAGACAGGTATCATTGTGAAACCTGCATCTAACATATCTGCAAATTGTTCTGCTCGAGTTTCCGGCTCGCCCCATGAGGAGTACCACCCACCACTCATCATAAAGACTATTGCTGCACCATTAGCGTTATTGGGCTTTAAAACATCATAAGTTAAAACCATACCGTCTTTACGCCCATAGATAACATCACGAACGTAAGATACCTCCGCAGCATAAGCAGATTCGATTAGAAGCAGGCAAAACCCGCTTACTAGTATTAATCCTTTTTTTACAAATTTAATCATAAATCCCATCCTTTATCGTATGAAGGTCTACCTAAATTAAATTTTCTAGTTACTGCGTTTACAAGGATTTGCAAAGAATCAAATGATAATCAGAATTAAAGCTTAAACTGCAGTCTAGAACAACTATCTTATATAACTATCTAACTTATTGATTTTATTGTTGCCCGGGCTCCGGCCCCGGGGACCATGTAAATCAATAAGTTACAGTTATTTCTTTAAGTGGTGGAAATAATTTTCCCGCTTTTGAAGCGTTTTTGCAGCAAAAAGTCCATTGCTAACCACAATTGCGCCTAGAGGAAATAATGGGAAGACTCGTCCGAAGCAGCGATTTGCTTACTAACATCCCCGTTGCTATACAAGGGCCACATTCAATAGCTTTCAGGGGGGTATCAAAGACCTGCCTACAGTTCTACTTAAAGACTCAAGGCGGATGGGCCGGGGAGAACTACATAGAGCTATCTAAGGCAGAAGTGCCAATAGATACGCATTGGACGGTTGAGGTTATGGGTGCTTCAATATGCCCGAGTTGTGGTGATGAGCATGCTAGATAAAGCCAAAGAATATGCCAACCGTATAGCTGATATCGACCTTCAGCTTCAAACGGGTGACGTTAATTTTGAACAAACCGGTGGATAGGCATTGGGCCTTAACGTAACGTTAATAGCTAGAACCTTTTGGTGGGTTGGTTAGCATAAGAATGGAGGGGTATATGTGCGAACGATCTAAGCATGGTAAAGCTGTTTCGACAGTCTTGATCGAAAATGAGCGTACCTGCGTCACAGAATGGCGTTTCAAAAAATATGGAGACAACACTGGATGGCATCGGCATGAATATGACTATATCGTTGTGCCTTTATTTGATGGTCAACTCGAAATTAATCTGGGTACTAGTGAAAATACTATTGCACCAATGAAAAATGGTGTGCCTTATTTCCGAGAGGTAGGTGTTGAGCATGACGTTATTAATGGAAATAACTTTGAATGTGTATTCATTGAGATTGAGTTCTTAAAATAAATTCAGCCAGAGGTTAAGCATTGAACTGTAATGGTGGTGGGGGCTGATTAGGTTTGGGAGAACAGGGTTATTGTTGTTAATAGTTTGTTCACAACGCCCAAATTTCCTCCACTCTCCCAGCATCATCAATTTTGAATATTTCAACGATGTCCAAAACCACACCATCTTTGTCGGAAATGTGGAGATAACAAGTTACGGCAGACCCAAATTCAACTATATCTACTAATTCTTGTTTTGCCTCAATCTCAGTTAACCACCCAAAAATCACTTCTTGAACCTCGGCCGGTCCTGTAACATCAAAATTCATTGAAGGAACATGCATCCTGTAATTTTGTGTACATGAAACCTTAGACCATTCGTCATAACCTCCACTAGCATTTAACTTATAATGGCGGATTGCTTCAGCAGTTGGCGATAGGTTTTTCATATTTGTATTCCTCTTTAAATTTAGCATTTCCGTGGTTCATTTCTTCATATTCATCTCCAAAAGATACCATATGTAGAGGCTGTCAGGTATACCTTGAGAGACACTAAGATAGGTGGTTTTCTAAGTATAAGCCCAAGGCAGGCCCGATACACTGCATATGGAAGCTATAAAAGTTGCGGAGATTAAATTACAAGAGCAACTTCTCTTTCGGCATGCTCCTGGCTACAGGTGGACTTCCCAGGCTTTGCTATAAACCAAACAGCATTTTGAATGGAACTTCCACGCCTGTGACTTGGATTATCAGTAATCCGAATATGCCGCACAACGCATAGGTGCTGGTGGCGTTCCTAGATTCAAAGCCCGACCCAATCATGGTTATGATCATGGCTAGCCACATAAAAGCTACCCACCCCCATAGTAACCAGCCAAAAAGTGAGGATAAGTAGTCAATTATCATATTCAATATTCCTTCTCTAAATCAGCTTTAGCAAACGCGGGCAGCAGCTATAACCATAAGCTATGCGCGTTAGCACCCCTGTACCTCAAATGAGCCACCCTAAGCTGTAGAGGACAGGCAGGGGTATTGTTGTTAATAGTTTCATGAGTTAGCCCTACCCTGGGAAGAAATATTTACTGCCAGTGAAAAATTGCTTTTTAAGGCAATATCAATCAACAAATTCCGATCAAATCTCTCCTTGGAATCAATTTTTTCAATGCCCTTGAATTCAGCAACCCTGCTTTGAAGCGTTTGCTTGATTTCTCTCTGGGCTTTCTCTGCTTCAATATAGTCAGTGCCGTCACAAGGAATTTCTATTTCATCTGTTAATCTGATCAAAACGCCACGTTCTTTTTTTTCTAATGGTGAATATCCGACAAATATCCAAGCAGCAAATCCGATCTTCCAATCAGGTAAATCAAGAACAGCTCGTAGACTTTTGCTTTCCTTAGTCAATTTTTCCTCCCTGTTACTCATTGGGTTGCTTTCTCGCATGATCTTAAATTCGGTAGCAAACTAAATATCAGTCCCGGTTTCTTCATAGTAGCAATGAATCGCTTAATAGCCTTCACAATCCTTATAGCTAGACTCAAAACACTTGGTAGCTATTTGTTGAGTTTGGAGCCGGGTCCAGAAATGATGCCTGCCTCTTATCCAAGGGCTTTATGAATGGACTGAGTTAAGTCTTCAGGAAATCCACGCTCATGCTGAAACTTTTTGAACCATGCCCGGCCACCGTTGCTACTAAGGTGCCAACTTATATGTCTATCAAATAACGTAGTCATGCCCTTTTTCCCTCGAGTAATGCTATTAGCCATAACGAGAGCCCCTTCATTTGCGATACACATATTCTCTAAGAAATGTCCAAATGCGAGTTGTTCACTCTTACTCAAAGCATCAAAATCTTCGTGACCTCTTACAATTACATCAGCAAAATTAAGATCGCTTGTTTGACTGTATACCGACATATACCTTTCAGATAGTACTCCCCAATTGGTAAGCTTTGCTTGTTTGGTATTGTCGTGTATTTGTTTTGCCACCGTCAGCATTGAAAGTATCACTCCAACTACGGCTATGAATTGGGCTAAATCTACTGTAGACATTTACGTTGACCTCTTTTGACCTTGGTGCAATAGAACGTTGATTCACAAAAGATACTATATACATGGACTGGCAAGGTTGAACTTGCATATCGCAAAATACCTAACCGTTTGTTTATGATAGTATGTATATTTGTGGAATGGAACCATTCTACCCGTATACATACTATTGTGGACGAACGGTTAGGTTGTGCAGAAAGGAAAAATCAGAAATAGAAAAAAGTAGCATAGAACTATGTAGCTAATTAATCGAGTCTTAATGATTGAGAAGAACAGAGAGTTCTTTGACCTCAGTAAAAATTTTGACCCTCGGGACCAACTCTATACCATGCATGCTTTCGCTTTGGACTTTTTAGCTTTATGAATGAAACTATTACATACAAACCTAAACAGTTTTTTATCTTAATTTTTGCAGTCACCTGGACGTTTTGGTTTGCAGCCCCATATTTAGGAGACCCAATAAACAGCGATCCCATATTTCTTATGTTTATGCTGGCCGGCCTGTTCACTCCATTTACCACTGCATTATATCTAATATTTATATCGAAAAATGACGCGTTAAAGAGTACGTTTTCTAACAAACTATTTAATACAAAATTAGTCAAATGGAAGACTATTCCTCTTTTTTTAATACTGTTTCCAGCGTCAATAATCATATCCGTGCTGATTTCAACTATATTTGGTTATTCATTTGATCAATTTACTATCGCTGATGAATTTTCTTTCAGTATTGGAGGAATTCCAACACTACTTGTTCTTTTGCTTGCGGCGTGTTTCGAGGAACTTGGTTGGAGAGGATATGCAGTTGAAAGCCTAAATAACAAGTTTAACTACTTTGAGGCTACCGCTATTTTTGGGGTTCTCTGGTCCCTCTGGCATCTCCCAATGTTTTTCATCCCTGAGTCATATCAAGCAGAACTACTTCAAGAAGACTTTATTTTAGTTATTAATTTTTTCGTAAGTATTATTCCTTTGGCCTTTATAATTAGTTGGTTTTGCAAAAAGAACAGCGGTAGTATTTTGGGAGCAATTTTGATTCACTCTATTGTTAACTTGAGTCAGGAGTTCTTCTTGGTTTCACCATACACGAAG
>Ga0222719_10000307_pt1 | contig 49563 bp, 55 predicted proteins | sample C33_34DmetaG_FD_165039 | JGI IMG/M metagenome (GOLD analysis project Ga0222719, IMG submission 165039) | Estuarine water microbial communities from San Francisco Bay, California, United States - C33_34D | ecosystem: Environmental > Aquatic > Marine > Unclassified | place: USA: California...
TTGCATTCCATACTTTTCCTACACTCGTATAAACTCCCGTGATTTCATCGAAGACAATAGGCGCCACCGGATGTTCGGTGAACCCAGTCTCCAAACCAGACGCCGCGGTGGTCGTCACGATACCCCCCTCGACACTGAACGATTCCGTGAAGAGGCGGAGTTCGCCCAGGATACAGTTTCCTTGCACAGTAGCTCCGATTTTTTCAACGACGAGCGCATAGTACTTGTAAGACGTGGGTGCATTGACGGTAAACGTGTGGTCTTCCTCGGCTATGTATGATTCGCCGTCGACGCTGAGTAAAGACACCCAGTTCGAATCGTTGTTGCTTCCGAGTAAAGTAAAATCGACGGGTGCACGATTCGCGACGGTTGAATCGCGACCGTTGACAACTATATGTCGCAGAATGGTTTTGTAGGGAAGTTCGAGTTTCACCCATTCACCCTGAACACCACCCAATGAAACTGAGGAGTTGTTATGCACACCCGACAACAAATCATAATTTGCGTCCGTGTGCCATGCGTTATTACCACCGGTCGCTTTATTGAAACAGTTCCAGTCACCGAAATTCGGTTCATTGCCCTCACTCGAACTCGTCACCACATACTTCCCATGCCCTTGGATAGTCGTCGTGTCCCCAGTCAACGCACTTGGGGGTTGTTCGGACACGACCGCGAGTCTGTTCGTGAAGAGTCCCCCAGAGTCCATGACTTCCCCAGTGGTCTGGTCGTAGGTCATCACATTCGACGCCACCGTGGCGACCCGGAGAGGTTTGATGTAGGTTCGCCCCGTACCCTCGGTGTTTAAGGCTGACCCAGTGGCATTGAGGACGACCGTATTGTCGTGTTGGTTGTTCTGTCCCGCCAAGTAGCCCACGGCGACGGCGTTGGTGCCTTGAGAGGTCTGCCCAGCACCTGGGCCAATAGCGACGTGATTACTCGTCGCATCGTGTGCCTTTATGAAGACTTCACCACTCATCACGATGTTACTCGTGAGGTTGATGTCCCCCACGACGTGCAAGTTCGATGTTGGATTCGTCGTCCCCACACCGACAAAGCCAGTTTGGGTATCCACGAAGAGGTCATTTTCTCCTATCGCCACGTTTGAATCTATACGCATATAGGGTGCGGGTGTGACTTGAACAAGTCCCGTCCCATCAACGGCACTACCCGTGTTCGTTGGAACGAATTTCGCAGTACCACTTCGTTCGTACATTTCAACACGCCAAGAAACACTTTGAGCACTACTGGCGAGGTACCCAAATCTCACGACACCCGGGGTGCCACCGTTATACAAATCATTCGCATCTGTTCTATACACAACTGGAACAATGTTTACTGAACCGATTTGTTTATAATCATATATCAAGGCATAATACGCTGCATTGGGTCTGATATAAAAAGAGTACTCCATTTCACTGCTAGCCCCACCTTGACCAACCTTCACAAAAACTTTAACAAAAGTGTTGTTTGAAGTTGATATGACGCTCATATCTAAGTATCCAATTTCATTCGCATTACTTGACGAAAGACCAGTATATGTAGTGGTACGACCGGCACTGCAATATGTTTTATTTGCGTGCAATATGACATTCGAATCCACCCCCGCGGTGCCCACGGTCAGGTCTGTGGATATTGCTGTCGCGCCAATGACGTCCAAGTTCGATGTTGGATTCGTCGTCCCAATGCCGACGTAGCCACCATTTGGCTGAAGCTGAAGATTATATTGAGCCTCTACCGTATCCGTGCTGTTAATATAACCAATAGTTTGTATCGAGCTGTTACCCGTGCCACTAACACCCATTTGGAGACCATATTCATTGCCGATATACTGCGCATCTCCGGTAGTAACCCGGTTCATGATACGCACCCTATCGTATGCGATACTATCTGTATAATCCGGACCGTCGTGCGTAATATGAAGTTTCGTTTTTGTGTTTGTTCCCCCAATGCAGACGTTGCCGGCAGTGTCGATGCGCATTTTTTCACCGCCCGTGTAATTTGGTGAAAATATGATCGGTGTGTTGTTTGTACCGAGTGCGAGTGCGCCAGTTGAATGAGTGAATAACCCGTTGCCATCGATACCGCAATAAGCAAATTTACTATCAGTACTATTTGTATACATGGTGTACGCTGATCTAGAAGCCACATTTGCTTGTAATCGAAACACGGGGGTAGAGTCGCTCCCTTCGTAAATGTGGAATTTAGCCGAAGGGCTGTTCGTCCCAATGCCGACGTTGCCGGAGCCGTCGATGCGCATGCGTTCCGCCGCATTCGTGCCAAAGGTCATGTACTGCGCCGAACTCTTTCCAACCATGGTGATGTTCGAATTGTTCGTGTCCCCGCTCTGGAGGCGAAGTTCCGTGTTTGTGTTGTTCGTGTCGCTCTCGTTTGCCAGGACTCCGAGAGCCCCCGCAGCCTTGATGTACATCTGCTCTTCATCCGTGTTTTCAGCCTCACCACCGAGACGGAGGTGGCCATCCACGTGTAAACCAGAGACACCCACATCCGCCGATGAGGGCACGATACCGATGCCCGCCATTTTCTGTGTCTCAAAAGCCAAGGTGCTGTTATTGAAACTGATGGTTCTCGTCGTGGAGTTTGAAATCTGCGTGACGTTTTCAAGGGAGTACGCTGGAAGTACTTCGATGGTCCCTAAATTGAGCTGATAGCACGCGACGTTCCCCACGACGTCGATTTTATTGAGGCTCGTGTCATCGATGACCACGTTGGCCCCCACGCATAGGTCCGCCGTTGGATTCGCGTTCGAGATGCCCACATTGGACGCCGTCACGAGAGACGTCGTCGCGTTGTTGCATTCAATGGTATACGGCGTCGTGTTCCCAATGCCCGTGATACCCTCCAAGGTTTGTGTGATGTTCGAGAGGAGCCCACCGTCCCCGAAGTAAATGTTCGCCGTGACATTGCCTGACACGAGGACGTTCGAGGACACGTTGATGCCTGTCGTGGCGTTCGTGAAAAACACGGTCTGGTCCGTGTTGGCACCGTTAAGGCTGACAGATTGTAAATCCGTCACGATGCCTTCGAGGGCGTAGCCGTTACCCTTGAGGTAGTGTGCGTACAGGTTGCCGTACACGAACACGTTGACACTACTGTCTTCCAAGATGTCCAACTCGTCCGAATCCCCTGCGACGTTTTCATTCGTATACCCTATGACGATGTTTCCAGTTTCGTGTTGATGTGCAATGGCGATGTTGCTCTGTCCATCTTTAATAGCCAAAACCACACCGACGTTCGAGTGCGACGCGTTGTTCGCTCCGAGTTTCGTCAATGGGTCTTTGACTTCGAGAGACTTTACCGAGAGATTTCCACTATGAATCTCTACATCCCCGGCAAAGCTCTGGATGTTCGTTGTCATTTACCTTAATATGCGAAATTTTTAACAGCGGTTATACCCTCTTTGATGGTTTCTAACTTGGCATCAATGCCTGAGGAAGTGTACTCCACCTTGATGTCGTAGTCGTACGCCTGTGCCTTGTCGTGTGGTTCGATGACCACTTCGGTGGGTGTGCAGACGACGTTCGAGCTCCATGGATACGCGGTGTTGCCGAATTTATTGAACGTTCCCTTGGTGATGTTTTTGGTCGGTGTGCCATTTTTGTGTCCACCCTGGAGTTCGAGGACGAGGGTGTTGAGGTCTTCGTCGCCGTGGAGGAGCTGGGCCATGACCTTGGCGTAGAAGACGTTGGAGGCGAACTGGAGGGTTATGTTCGAGCTCGGGTTCGCCATGGAGCCCGAGTACGTGTAATAGTGCGTGTTCGCCAGGACCATCCCCGTGTCGATGTAGGCCACGTTGCTCACGGTGATGTTTGAGGTGAACGTCGGGTCCAGGTATGTGGCCCTCGTGTTTTCCAGGTCGATGATGTCATCTCGGGCCGTGGAGAGTAAACCGGCATTGCTGTTCACGTCGGTGCGTAAACCTTCAATCAGTGCGACGTTCGCTGCGAGGTCCGTCTGCAGAGCGACGCCATCGAGCTTCGTGCCGTCCCCGTAGTACTCGAGGGCGGTGATGTTCGACGTCGCATAGATGTTCCCAGAGGCTTTCAAGCTCCATTCACCGGTGTTGGTGAACAACACCGTGTCCGAGGTCGTCGCCCCTGTGGTGGTCACCTGTTGGAGCGTGGGTACCTTGGTTTCTAGGGTTCCTGGGGCAATTTTCTTAAGGTCGTTGTTCGTGGTGTTCACGTACACATAGTTGACACCGGTCATCGATGTGAGGACGTTGGCGTTGGGGATGTCGTTGGCGCGACCAATGCCCGTGACGAACACCGAACCATTGGATGCGGACTTCACACAGACCCCTAAGTTTTGAATCAGATGCGGACTCGTGTCGTAAGGTTTCGTACCGATGACACCCCCCGCGACGGTGTTGGACACATAGACAGTCTGTCCCACTGCGATGAGACTCGTGTCCACACCCGACGCGCGGCCATAGGTGACGGCTAAACCCTCACCTCCGTCGGCCACAGTCGCGTACACGACACCGATGGCGGGCATGGTCGCACTACTGTCCGACTTTGCCAGGTCGACGTTTGCGAGGTTTTGATTGTGCGCACCATTGATGTACACCACCTGACCCCTGGTGAGGTCCCCTCCGGTGTCGTTGTATATTTTGATAAAGGTGTTGTCGTTGTGTTCGTTCACCCAGTTCGTGCCATCGTAGACCAGGTGTTGTTCCGCGGTGAGTTCACCGGTGTTGATGACGACGTTCTGCAACTGGTCCAACTTGATGCCCACGTTGGACGTCAGGTCCGTCGAAAGGGCTGTGTGTGCGTTCGTGAAAGACACGATGCGCGAAGTGGTGTTCCCAAGGGTCGTCACGCCTTGGAGGGTCACGTTCGAGAGTGTGCCACCATCGCCGTAGTAGGCGGCTGCGTTCGCGTTGCCTCTCACATCGAGGGTGTGCGATGGCACGGTGGTGCCCACACCCACGCGAGACACGGCGGTGTCCACGAACAAATCATTGGTGGCGATGGCCACGTTCCCTGCGACGTTCAGTTTATAACCCACACTGATGTCCCCAGTGAGTCGGTCGGCCACCATGGTGTCGTCCCTCCACGCACCCGAGATGACATCGGGGTCTCTCACCGTCATGTAAAAGTTGTTGGATGCGTTTCGACCAATGCCCACGTAGGCGTTGGAATCCTCGGCAAAGATGATCGTGGAATGACCCCCATCGGTGTCGTTGATGTAGATGTCCGGTTCATTGGAGTCGATGCGCAACGCACCCACACCGTCGTTGAGCGACCCCGCCGTTATCTGTACGGGTGCCGTGGTCGTGTTCAAAGATTCCACGGAAATTCTCTGCACCCCCTGAATGGTGTGTGCATTCATGGTGTTCACGTTGGCACCCCCCCTCACATCGAGGGTGTACCCTGGGAGATTCGTGCCGAGACCCACCCGTCCAGTGAGGGTGTCCACGAAGAGATTGGTCGTGCCAACTTCCAGATTGCCACTGGCGTAGACATTACCCACGACGTGGAGATTGGCCTCTGGTGTCGTCGTGGCGATGCCAAGCTGCCCACCCGTGAGTCGCATCTGTTCTGCTCCACCCTCATTGAAACGCACGTTCGTGCCGTTGACGTACGTTTGTCCCGAGGCATCTTGATAGAGGGCGTAGCCCGTCGAGGACGCAAAGTCGATGTGCGCCACTCCGGCGGTATCGCTCGTGCCCGTCACGTCTCCGACCTTGAGACGACCCACGACCCCCGTCACGTCCGCATCTGGTGCCACGGAGAGACCGGTGGCGTTCAACACCGCCACGTTGGCGTCGCCCCACACATCGAGGGGATAGGCCGGTGTAGTCGTCTTCACACCGACGTTGCTGTCTGCATAGACAGTGGCCACGTTGGCCGTGCCCCGCACGTCGAGACTATGGGACGGTGCATTCGTGCCCACGCCCACGCGACCCGTGGTCGTTTGTACATAGAGATTGGTCGTCCCCACCTCCACGTCTCCATCGACATTCAGGGTTCCGTACACGTGCACCGCGAGGGCGTTCGCGGTGTCTGGGACGATGTCCGTCGACGAGGGGTCGCTCAGGGTGTGCGCCAACACGAGTTCGGCCTCGTTCCCTCTGTACCCCACCACGACGTTCGAGGAGGGTCGGGTCATGATGATGCCCATGTCGAGGGTGTCCGCTGTGTTGTTATTGGCCAATTCGATGATGGCGTCGTTGATGATGGTGTTCGTGGTTTTCAAAAACGTGGTGGTCCCCCCGACCGTGAGATTCCCAGTGAGTTCCATGTCCCCACCGACATCTAACTTCGTACCAGTGAAGGTGAGGTTTGGGCTGTCCACGAGGAAATCATTCGCACCCACGTAGACCACTCGACCAGGGGTGAGCGAACCCACCGCGAGGGTTTGTGTGGTGACGTTCGAGGTCACCGTGATGTTCGATGTGAAGACTGGGTCCAACACGTTCGATTTGAGCGCGGCCACTTGGTCGGTGTAATTCTTCGCCGTGATGAGATTGGCCTCTACTTGAATATCCGTGTACACCTTGGCGTTGGCGAGATTCGATGCGATGCTCTGGTTGAGTGTGAACACTTCGGTGGCCAACTCCGTTTTTGTGGCTCTCGTTGATTCGAGATCGCCGATTCGTATGACGTTCGCTTCGTGAAACGATTCTAAATTAGAGAGTCGCGCACTGTTCGCCACGAGGTTTGATTCGAGGATGACGATGCGTGCGGTGTTCGACGCCATGTCCGTCTCCAATTGAGACGTCCTCGCACTGTTCGCAGCGAGGTTTGATTCGAGGATGACGATGCGCACCGTGTTCGACGCCATGTCCGTCTCCAGTTGCGATGTTCTCAAACTGTTCGCAGCGAGGTTTGATTCCAAGATGACGATGCGCGCGGTGTTTGACTCCATGTCAGTTTCAAGTTGCGATGTCCGAGCACTGTTCGCTGCGAGATTCGATTCCAAGATGACGATGCGCGCGGTGTTTGACTCCATGTCCGTCTCCAGTTGAGATGTCCGAGCGCTGTTCGCAGCGAGGTTTGATTCCAAGATGACAATGCGTGCGGCGTTTGACTCCGTGTCCGTCTCCAGTTGCGATGTTCTCGCACTGTTCGCAGCGAGGTTTGATTCCAAGATGACGATGCGTGCGGTGTTGGAGTCCATGTCCGTCTCCAATTGAGATGTCCGAGCGCTGTTCGCAGCGAGGTTTGATTCCAAGATGACGATGCGCGCCGTGTTTGAGTCTCTGTCAGTCTCCAGTTGCGATGTCCGAGCGCTGTTCGCAGCGAGGTTTGATTCGAGGATGACGACGCGTGCGGTGTTTGACGCCATGTCCGTCTCCAATTGAGACGTCCTCGCACTGTTCGCGGCGAGGTTTGATTCGAGGATGACGATGCGTGCGGTGTTTGACTCCATGTCAGTTTCCAGTTGCGATGTTCTCGCACTGTTCGCCACGAGATTTGATTCCAAGATGACGATGCGTGCGGTGTTTGACTCCATGTCAGTTTCCAGTTGCGATGTCCGAGCGCTGTTCGCCACGAGGTTTGATTCCAAGATGACAATGCGTGCGGTGTTGGAGTCCATGTCTCTCTGAAAGGCCACGGGTTCGGAACCCACGTACACCATGTCGCCGACGGTGATGTTGCCAGCCACGAGGGCGTTGCCCGTCGTGACTTCAAAGCCGGTCGTTGTGTTTTGAAATAGAACTGTGTGCGTGGTGTTCGCCCCATTGTCCGTGATGCTTTGCAACGTCGTGCGCACGTTCGACAAGAGACCACCATCACCGATGAACGCGTTCGCATAGATGAATCCACCTTCGGTGATGAACGTGTTGCTATTGACGTTGAGTGTCTTGTCCACGAACATCGACCCGTACACGTGCACGTTCATGTGTTTGGAGGCATCTGGAAGGATGTCCAGCCCTGAGGGGTCCGAAGTCGTGTACGCGAGCATCAGTTCATTTTCATCGCCTCGGTACACGACGGCCACGTTCGCTTCGGCGCGACCCATGACCACGCCCGTGTCGGCGCCGGTGGTGGTGTTGTTCGCAGCCAGTTTAATGATGGCATCTTCCACCGCCAGGTTTTCTACGTTGAGGAAGGTGGTGTTCCCCGACACGGTGAGATTTCCACCGACCACGACGTCCTTCGTGGTGGTGATGTTCTTGGCTTGCACGTCCCCGTACACGTGGAAATCGATGTCATTCGTGGGGTCTGGGGTGAGCGTGGCCCCGTCGATGCTGTCGGTGCTGTGTGCCACGATGAATTCCGTGGCGCTCCCGTCGTAGCCGAACACGACGTTCGAGGGGTTTTGACAACTGATGATGATGCCGGAGTCGAGCACGCCGTTGTTCCCGATGCCCAAGATGGGGTCCTTGATGTACACGTTTTCAGAAAACAGGTAGGACGTGGCCCCGTGCACGTTCAGGTTTCCATAGATGGACGTGTTCCCGGTAAATTTGTTGTTGAGTCCATTGATGACGGTGCCGGTGCCCGTGGCGTAGATGTTCCCTGACACTTTGGTGTCGCCACTGACGTGGAGCTCGTGCTCCGGTTCGACGTTGACCCCGACGAACCCGGTGGTTCGCAGGGCTGTGGGACTGCCGGTGAGCACGATGGTGTTCGAGGTGGTGTTGCCCATGTCGGAGATGTATTGGAGGGTGAGGTTGGAGATGTTCCCACCATCACCGGTGATGATGCCCTCGAATTCTGGATTGAGCTCAAGGGCGGCGATGCGCGCGCTGTTGTCGAGGAGTTCCGCTGGGAGCACTTCAAGGGCGGTGATGCGCGCGCTGTTCGCCGCGAGGTTGCTCTCCAAGTTGACGACGCGCGCGGGGTACGTTTCCAAAGTCGTGATTCGCACGTTGTTATCGGCGAGTTGTACTTGTAAATCCGCGATGTTTGCAAAGTTGTTCGATGAGGTCACTTCAAGATTTGCAATGTTCGCGGTGTTCACGGAGATGCGGAAACTGTTATCGGCCAAACGCGAACTCAGCGTGCTGATGCGCAGACTGTTGTCTTCGAGGTTTTCCTCCAAGTTGGTGACGCGCACGGCGTTGGCGGCCAAGTTGCTCTCCAAGTTTCTGATGCGAATGACATTGGATGCGTGATGGGCGTAGAGGGTGGTGATTCTATCGGCGTTTTGTTGTAAGCCCGATTCCAAGGTGCTTATACGCACACTGTTTGCGGCTAAATTTGATTCTAGGTTCCCAACTCTAATAGCGTTGGAGGACATTTGGGTTTCTAAATTGGACACTCGCACCAAGTTGGCTTCGAGCAGGCTCACCCTGGATGAGTTGTCCACGAGATTGACTTCGTGGGCGATCCCCGTGAGCGTGCGCCCGTCGCCAAAGTAGGCGTTGGCGTAGACGTCGCCGACGACGTTCATAGTCAGCAGATTGGACGTGGTCGTGATGAACCTATCCGACGCACTGTTCGCGGTGTACGCGAACGTGAGTTCATCCACGTCCTCTCTGTAGGCGATGGCTATGTTGTCTCCAGGCCTTTTCATGACCACCCCGACGTCGTACAACAGGTTCTCATTCACGTTATTCTGACCCAACTCTAAGATTGGGTCCGTGATGGAAATGTTCTTTGACGAAATGAACGTCGCTTCCCCGATGGTCGTGAGGTTGCCCTCGAGGTAGACGTTTCCCCTGGCGTAGATGACGTTGCCCGTGGTTCCCGTGTCGTCGATGTACACGTTTCCAGTGAGACCAGTCAAGTTGCTGAACATGGCACCACCTAACAATCGCACCAGCGTGTTGGTCTCGTTGCCGGTGTCCGTCACCTGCTGAAGGTTTTTATCGGAAGCCACGACCTGTGTGGTCACGATTTCCTTCGTCGTCGAGTTGTACGCCAATACATTCGTGGTCGATCCATCGTCGTACCTGATTGGCGACACGAACGTGCCCGAATGTGGGGCATGCACTATGGTGTCCGAAGCATTCACAATGATAGTGTTCCCAGCCTGTGTGGGTGGCTGCACTTTACCAATGCGAACCTTCTCCCCGCGTTCCACGGTATTAAGGTTCTTCACCATTTGATATTACCTAGTATTTTAATTTGCATATCGCAGAGCACCGATGCCATTTTGGATGGTCAAGATGTTATAGGAACATGCATAAATTTTGTCGACGAGCGCGCGACTTTCACTGTGTATCTTGAACGAATTCACGCGCGAAAAGTTCAACGTGCCCGTGGGTTGCAGACTCGTCGTGTTGTGTGCGAAACTGTACATGAACACATCGGGCGACGTGCACGCGATGGTGTGATAGTACGCACTGATGTCCATGAAGTGCGGACGCGCCCATTTGTATCCTGAAAGTTCCACGCCGTTGATGGACAACTTCAAGCGATTCGACGTCGACGTGAGCGTGTTGTTCGCGGTTATGTTGGATGCGGCGATGAATTTCACGGGGTGATTGAACGTCAACTCTTGCGTGAGTTCTTCTGATGGCGCGCACTCTTGAATTTGGTAGATGAGCATGTTCACGGTCTGTCCCGCGATTTGCGCGCGTTCCTCGGCGTCCAAGTAGTAATAATTCGAGTGGCACTCCCACGTGTAATTTCCCGCGTTCGGACCCCACCGCACTCGAAGTTCGACCTCTTGGTACCCGAGGGCGCACACCGGGAGGGCGCTTTCCAGAGCTTCACAGAAAAAGAAACGCAGTGGGTAAAACAACGATTCGCGACCGCCTGGACCGAGGGCCCCTTTCGAGCTGTTTTTGGCAAACATGTCCAGCGCGACGTTTTGACTGAAATCGGAGGTTTGGCGATCGATGACTTGTCCACCGATCACGAGCTCGACGCTCTCGATCGCGGAGGTCCAATTCGTGATTTCCTGCGCTTCCGTGCCGTTGTCGGCGGTCAAGTAGGTGTACCCCAGCATGTCCCCATTGCGAAGAAGGGTTATGGAGGAGTACGAGTTCGAACGCACGGCGCCTTGAATTTGTTGTTTCTCCACGCATTGGGAGAACGGGGTGTGGCGTTTGTACGTCGCTGAAAAATGACTCATTTCTGGTTCGCTCGAGATCCATTCATCTTGAGCGCCCAGGCACACGAGTTGCGCGATGCCCGCGGACATGGCTTTACATTACCTTGAGAAAAATTAAAGATTCGGTCGCCTGCACACGAATCGAAGGACTAAAAAATTATCACCCACGGCTGTGGCGTTCTTGATGGTCTCCCCGTTTTGATTCAACAACCGCACGGTTAACTTGTCGATTCTCAGAATAGGGTCGATGTATTGCACGGCGATGGGGTAATTGTCTTTAAAAGTGATGAGTTCGTTGCCATCGCTGATCACGCTTCCGAAGGCGCTGCGAACCATGGAGATGTTCCCTTGGCCCGCGTGGGTGCCCACCGACGCACCGGAAATGGCGGCGCGGTCGTTGAAGTGCGTGTCTAACTCATCGATGGATACGTAGAGGTGTTCTGTGTGTTGCACGTTCGCGTGCACGTGCGCCGCCAGGAGTCGGCACTGCACCACGTTGCGCAATGGGTTCTGGAGGTAAGCCGTGAATGCGTTCGCACTGGCCTGACCGATGGTGTCCACGGTGATGGTGCGATACTCATAGTTGAGGTCGGGAATCGTGGCCTCAGCGGTCACGAGCGCCATTTTATACTAGATGCTCAGATAATTTCGTAGTCGGCTTGCTCGCGCACAAACTTTTCGGCACCACACACGCCACCAGGGCGCTGCGTGGAGTACGTGCTCTCGCCTTCTTCACCCGAACCCGCCACGCACTTGGATTGCACCGGGAGGTCGAAGAACGAACCTTCGTTCTTGGGCTTGATGACCAAAGGCATCGGTTCGTAGTAGCTGCGCGCGGTCATCACGACGAAGAGGATGATCAGGACGGCGGCGATCGCGGTCAACGCGTTTCGGTTGGCTCGGTTGAGCTTGAACATGTTTTATCATAGGTTGAGAAAAAAGTGCGTTAAAGAATTCGATTACTTTTAAGGTAATACATCAGATGGACGGTGAAATCGTACTGGACCGCGGCGAAACCACGGTCATGAAACTTGACGACGGCGAACAGCGACTGATGGATGAAATTCAAATTTCTGCACCACAGCCTCGGCGCGTGCCCAGGCCGAAGCCCACCCCGTACGCACGACCGCGCGCGTCGCACGCCATGGAACACCAAGAAGAAATCGATGCATTCGTCAACCCGAATAAGCAGAGCGCACCCCCGCCTGTGCACGGAGGGCCGTCGTTCGACGACGACGACGACGACGTGGACGAGGGCGACGCTTACATGGGCATGGAATTCGACGACGAGCCACAACAACAGGAGATGCCGTCGGCTGGGTACGCCTCGGTGGACGCGGAGAAGATGGACATCTTGAACAAGTTGGCGCGTCTCGAACGAAAGGGCTTCGGCGTGAATAAGCGTCTCAACGCGTACAGTTCCATCGAGGACTTGCGCAACGAGTACAAGCGCGTCACGTACACCATCGACGTCGACCAGAGCATTAAGTTTTCGAGAAAGGCGCTCATGGCCACGGTCACTGGTTTGGAGTGGGCGAACAAAAAGTACAACCCTTTCGAGCTCTCCTTGGACGGTTGGTCGGAGAGCATCATGGAAAACCTCGACGATTACGACACCGTGTTCGAGGAGTTGCACGTGAAGTACGGACAGAAGATGCAAGTGGCGCCCGAAATCAAGCTTCTCATGATGGTCGGTGGCTCTGCGATGATGTTCCATCTCACGAACAGCATGTTCAAGGCGGCCATTCCAAACTTACAGGACGTCTTGAAACAGAACCCAGGACTTCAACAAAGCATGGTGAGTGCGGTGCAGAACGCGGTTCCTCGTCAGCACGCACCACCACCCTCCACCACTGGTGGTGGTTCCTACGAGATGCAAGGTCCAGGGTTCGATATCAGCAGTCTCATGGGCAACGTCATGATGCCCCCACCGCCGCCGATGAACACGAGCGTGCCCACGATGGTCGCACCCGAACCCGAGGCTGAGGATGACGACGTCTCCGACATCGTGGCAGAAGACCTCATGGAACGCGAGAACGACATGGGCGATGACGACGTGAAGGAAGTGGACGTACAGGACAAGGCAGCACCTAAACGTCGGGGGAGAAAGAAGAAGACAGAAATAAATCTTTAGATACTATAACACAGGATGGCCGCGTTGTGCATGTGCCCCATCGAGGACGAGGAGCCACCTCGCCGACCCCAGGTGCGCTCTGCTTCACCCACCGTTGCGCAGGTTCCGATGATGGAGGAAGACACGGAGTGTAATTACCTCATTCTTTTCTTCATCGTCGGGGTTATTATTTTGGCTCTCATGGATGCCACGTAAACTCTTCCACGAGGATTACCCACTCCCTCGTGGCAAAGTTATTATTAGTATGTGAATGCCACCTTCGTCTCGGTGTCTCTCTTAATCGTGAGCAGTTTACCACCCGAGGCGGTCGTGAGCTCGACGAAAAAGTCGTAGTAATAGGCCAATTGGTCGGCACCGCTCAATGGGAACGGCACGTGTGGGTCCAGAATCACGGTCGTCGGTGTCGTGCCGACGATACGACTCCAAGGGTACGGGTTTTGTCCACCGAAGATGTTCTTCGTGCCTATGGCGATTGGGATGTTTGACGATTGCGTGTTGTCGCTGTGGCCACCGTGAACTTCCAGCACCATGGAACTGAGGTACTTTCCATCTGGGGCGTAGCGCAACATGGCGTGGATTTTTGCAAAGAACGCACCCTTGTCGAACGTCAGGATGACTGTTTTATCCAAAGTGTCCCTGACACTGAACGTGTTGCTGTACGTCTTCCGCGCCACCGCGTCGGAGTTGATGATGGTGCCACCGTTGACGTGCAGTGGGGCCTGTGGTGCGGCGATTTTAATCCCGACGGCGTCGCCGAACTCAATGCGCCCGCCGAAATCGATGTCCTGTTGCACGGTGAGCGAACCCTGGACGACGACGTTTCCCCCGGCGGGGTGGAGATACAAGTCGCCGTCGCCGCCATTCAAGTAGATGTTCGACGCGTGTGAGGAGGTCTTGAAGTCCAGGACGGCGTTGCTCGTGGTGTGTTGTATTAAAATGTTGCTGTCGTACACGTGCAGGTTCGCACTCGCGGCGTCCGTGCCTATGCCCACGTGCCCTAGTTCGTCCACGTACAGACCATCCACGTGGGTGCCGTTGTTCACGTACCCCAGGACGAGGCTGTTCGAGGTGGACCCTTTCTGTGCCTTGACGAAACCCCCGTAGCCGGAATTCGTCGTGAGTTGCAGGGCGGTGTGTTTCGACGCACTCGCCCCGGCGGGGGATTCCAAATTTAATAGCGTCACGTCATTCGTGCTTTCGCTGTACACGTGTAATTTATGAGATGCTTCTGTTGTCCCTATGCCGACGTTACCATTGGTCTGAATGCGCATCTCTTCCGCGATCCCTTCCTGCCCGAACCGGAACACCAGGTCAGCCTGTTGGAGCACGCGCACGACCCCATCACCTGTGGTGCTATCGGTTAAGATTTGGAGGTTGGAGGTGTCCACGAATCGACCGGCGTCGATTTTAAAGTTGCCCTGTTCGATGTACAGACGCGTGTCCGCGGCGATATCGTCTTCCGTGGAGTTGATGAGCACCTGTCGATCGCGCACGCGCAACACGGGCACGGGGTTGTACTTTCCAGGGATGCTGTCATCGGATGTTATGATGTTGTTGATGTCATCCGAGGTGAGCTCCGCGCCGGCGTTGTACACCCGGAAATCGTGATAGGCTGCAACGTGTCGAATGCGGTCGTCGCTGCCGTCGTTGGATTTAAACAACAACATCTCCGTCGCCTGACCCGCGGTGGTGCGTTCCTCGACGAACGACTGGTCGCCGGTGTCGCTTGATAGCCCGCGGAACTGCAGTCTGTTCCCAATGCGCACGTCGCCGTCGACGTCTAACTGATACGCCGGGTTCTCGACGTTGATGCCCACCCTGCCAGTGTTGTCGATGACGACGCGCGTTTGGTAGTTCAAATCTGCAGCGTTACTGGAAATTTTAAACTTGTCGTTGTCGGAAAAGGAGGCACCCGTGGCCCAACCAACCGTGGGCCCCGACGTGACTTTATAACTCGTGAAGGCGTCGCTGTTGTCGTCGTTCACCTCCATGCACACGATGGCATCCTGCCCAGCTTCGTCGTTGTCGTTGTGCACGAGAATACCGTTATTCAGGGGATTGGCCGACCCCGAGGCCCACACTTCGAGCTTACTTTGGGGCGTGTGCGTGCCGATGCCCACGAGACCCGATGAGAGAAGGGTCATGATCACGTTGGACACCGCGTAATCGTCATCGGCGAGGTTAAAGTCCAATCTCGTCTTCGATGAATTCGCAGACACGGACCTCTTACCGAGAGCGAACGCCGCGCGCGCGCCATGGGACGATAACGCGGTGGAATCTCTACACAACTGAAGCACGGGGCGCATGCTGTCGGCGACGTTCGCCGGCGTGGTTTGCGTGATGGTCAAGGGCACGGTCTCGTGAGAGAACCCATTGTTTGCCGTGACCTGGTTGTTCACGAACACGTTCCCAGCGACGTGTAAACCATAGGGTTGCGGTTGCGTGGTGCCTATGCCGACTTTACCACTCTCCAACACCGTCATCTTCGGCGTGCCCTGCGTTGACGACGAGGACACGGTGAGATTGAACCCTTTCCCCGATGGCACGCGACTTTCGAGATAGGTTTGCCCCGTCGAGGGATTGACATCCGCACGAAGCGTTGTTTTATTTGTGCCCCACACTTCACCGACGTCGAACGTGTTGCTTCCGACGACTTGCACACTGCCACCCACGGTGAGCGTGGACCCTGGGTTGGCGTTCGCGATGCCCACGCGTCCGAGACTGTCGACGACGATGCGTTCGGTGTTTTTTGTTTTCAGTTTGAAAAATTGTTTGGTGGCATCGGTCGCGCCCGAGGACAGTTCGACCGCGGTCACGTTCGCCGCCACGGCGCCGGCTTTGAGAAGGAGACTGTTATTGGTGTTGTCCGCGCCGAAGTCGTCGGCGTGGACCACGATGCTCCCCGTGCTCTTGATGTAGTTATCCTTGTTCGAGTCCACGCTCGCACTTCCACCCAAACGCACGTTCGCCCCGACGTGCAAACTTTCATCGGGGTTGTACTGTTGAATACCTATGCGTTGAGTGGCCATCAAACGGTCGCTCACCACGTTGCCGTGAAACACGGCCAGGTTCGCGCCCGTCTCGTGCATGTGAATGTTCGAGCCGATGCATAGGGTGTGAATTGGATTTGTGTTTGCGATGCCAATCCTCTGCGTGGCGAATAACGTGGTGAACGCGGCTCTTCCAGACACTTGAAACACGTTCGCCGCGGTGTCGTCGATGACGACGTTCGAGCCCACGCGGAATCCCGAACCGAACGCGGCCCTTTCCATGTACGTGTTCCCTCTCACGTGAAGCACGTTCGACCCGGTGTCATGCGCCCAGAGGTTTGAACCCACGGCGAGGTTGTGTTGAGGGTTCGCGTTGGCCGCGCCTATGTTGTGGTCCGTGACCACGTTCCCGTGGACGTACAGGTCGACGTTTGAATCTGAAACTATGATTTCATCGTCCCCTGGCCCTGTGAGAGTTCGTCCTATGTGCATGCGCGTCGTGGCTGGGAGGTAGCCCACGAACACGTTCGATGGAGCCTGCCTGAACACCACACCGGTGTCCAACGTCCCCAAGTCGTTCCCTTCGCCGATGACGACGATGGCGTTGGACAATTCTAAGTTAATCTGTTGCGAGTACGTGGACACGTCTCGAATCTCGACGTTCCCGAACACCCGCACGTTCCCGTACACGGTGAGGTCCCCGTCGGTGACGTCGACGTTCCCCGTGATGCCCAACACCGGGTTACCGACGTCGTCGATGACGATGTTTGAACCGAACTCCAAACCTTGATCGAAAATAATCCTCGACGCCGTGACGTTTCCAGACGTGATGATGTCCCCCGTCATCTGCACGCCCTGAGTCACGCGCAAGTTCTCGCACGCGACGTTCCCTTCGACGTTGAACAGGTCGTCCCCTAAGTTGTCCACGAACACCCGATTGGTGTCGTTGACCTGAAAGATGTGTGTCGGTGTGTCGGCGTTGACGGACATCTGTGTGGACACTCTGGCCTGTTCGAACAACGCGCGCTTCTTCACAGCCATGGTGACCACACCCTCGTCGTTTATCCACGCGTTGGAGCCCACGGCAAAGTTATGGTGTGGGTAGAGGTTCGAAATACCGACATTACTCGTGAATACGTTCGACGCTTCCAAATCCCCGGTGAAGATGTTCGGTTCGGTCAACCCCCTACTGTCCTCCGTCGGAGCCTGAGGGTCAAGCCGAACTAGGGTGATTTGGTCAAATTTACCTCGACTCCCTAAGAAGACCATATTCTACTTTAACTTCCGAATAAAATTCCACCCAATCCATTCTTAATTCGAAGCACCTGATAGGACAGGGCGAGGACCATGAGGTCCTGGTCCGGTGGACGATCCGACCCCTTCTCCGTGCCTCGTAGGATGAGTTTTGCTGAGTCCATGCGCGAGAAGTTCGTGGTGCCGTTGGGGAAGTACTCCGACGCGTTCAAGCCGAAGTGATACGCGAAGAATCGTGTGTAGAACGGGCATTCGTTTTCGTTTTCAAACGTAGGCACGCCGTAGTGCGACTTGTAATAATTTTGAACCGTGTGGAAATACGTCGGACTCATCTCCTCCAACAGGGCCTGACCGTTGAACTGAATGTCGGCGTTTCTGAACGTGAAACGGTCTGTCTGGTCCGCATCGCTCGCCGTGCTGTTCGCTTTGAATCCCCAAAACAAAGATTTCACGGGATGTCTGAATGCGCTTATGTCGATGTTGTTGTACCCACCGACGACGTCTGTGCGGTTATCGAGGACGGTTTCCATCGAATAGTTGAACCACTGCACCTGCGTGATGAGCAAGTCCATCTGCCTGTTCACCATGGCCTCCCTCTCCCTCGTGTCCAGATACACGTAGTTGGCGTATATTTTCATGCGCTTCTCTTCTTCCGTGCGCGCCAGGGACGTGAACGCCCCGGGTGCGAACTGAATGCGCACCTCCACCTCGTGATAGGTGAGGGCGCACAGGGGTAAGAACGCGCCGTGGTCGCAGAAAAAGAAGTGAAAGGGGATGAAATTCGTATCGGTATCTGAAATTTTGTTATTAATCTGAGTACATTTTGTGTACGTGTCGGCGAGGTACACCGTCCATATGTCCGAGATGTATTCAAACGGATGACTGTCAACCTTCGTGCCACCGATGTACAGAGAAATGGTCGAGCCTTCGAACACGTTGGATGATTTATACCCCTCCACCCATAGGGCGTTGATGAGGTCACCGTCAGAGGGAATCTTGAAACTCCACGTGTTCGTGTCGTCCACGGTCGCGATGTGCCTCGGCGCTTGTGCGAAGTTTGTGTGCCTGGTGTATTTCATCTTGAAATGCGAAACATCACTCTCATCGTTCGTGATGTAAACGTCCTGAGCGCCTTTGCTCACCAACGTGACCAGTGGACCGGACATTTTATACTATAAATAAACATTTTCCTTGTGGCAATTCTGGGCGCTCTTGGTCGTCGGGTTTACCGTGAATCTTAAACCCCCCGGCTTTGTACACTTTGAGGCGTTTGTACCACATCGCCGGCAACATGCTCCACTGGTCGTTGATGTCGTAGATGTGTGGATTGTTCTTCTTTCCCTTGGTCTCTCGCATGACACGTCCAATGCTCTGTTGGATGTCGGACTTTGGTGTGGCTAAGATGACGGTGTCCAGGGTGGGGATGTCCAGGCCCTCGTGGGCTTGAGAAAAGGTGGCGAAGATGATTTTCTTCGTCGACGATTCCTGGAGGTCCTTCTCTTTCATTCCACCCATGTACAACCCCGAGGTCTTCAGGAAACACTGATGGAGCATCTCGCAGTGTTGCCTACGGTCCGAGAGGACGAGAAGTTGTCTCGTGCCCGCGGACGCCCTCTTGATGAGTTCCACGAGCATCGTGTTTCTGTGCCGAGATTCCACGAGTTCGGTAATCATGTTCACGAGTGAGATTTTACCGAACCGCGTGCACGGTGGCGGATTTCTAAAGAGGTCGTGTTCGTACTTGATGGGGAACACCTCCACCTGGGCCTGATTCTTCCGTTCCACTGCGAAAAACGTGGGACCCATGAACCAGTGCAACACTTTCGTGAGACCATCTTTCCTTTGTGGTGTGGCGGACAAACCGAACACGTGCCGAGGGCACATGCGAAACAGACTCTGTGAAAACACCTTGGCACAGATGTGATGGGCCTCGTCCACGATGAGTGTGCCTATGGTGTCAAAGTCGGTGTAATCGTACTCCTTCAGGGACAACGACTGGAGCATGGCGATGACGAAGTCCGCGTCGGTCTCCTTCTTGTTCTGTTGCACGATGCCTATGGTCGCCCCGGGACAGAACTGCTGGATGCGTTCACGCCACTGGTCCGCGAGGAACTGTTTATGCACCACGATCATCGTACGAAAGCCGAGTTTACACGCTATGGCCAGGGCCACCGTGGTCTTTCCATAGCCACACGGGAGCGAAAGAACTCCGTGACCTGCACGAATAGCCGCGGCAAGTGCTTCGTTTTGGTGCGTGGCGTCGCGTAGTTGACCGTGGAACTTGACGCGCGTTCGAACGGGTTCTGGTCGACGGTCCTCTGCAGGCTCGCCCAGTTTATCAACTCCGTAGAATCTTGGAACGCACACTCCATTCTTAGCCTTGCGATAAACTCTAAAAGGCGGTGGAGGGAATCCAAAGTCTCCATTGACTTCGGGTCTTACCGTCAACTCTTTTTTTATTTCCGCGAGGGTTTGTCCATCTTCTTTAACTATGTAGCCACTACGAGTCAGCATTCTACATAGTAAAGTATGTGTGGGTAATTTTTAATTAAAGCTCCGAACGTCGCGCGTATCGCACCTGATTGTTATAAGTGAGTCTGACGGCCGGGTCTCTCGACGTCGACGGCATCTCGTTTCTATTCATGGAATTCCACATACTCTGGCTGAAACTGTAGGTGCGATTATTGTTTCCACGGGCTCTGATTCGCATGGGGCTGACACCCTCCCCCGTCACGGTGGCCGTGCGCCGAGCGGGGCGACCGGGACTTTCAGCCACTTGTTCGCCATTGTTTCGACTCGCATTGGGTGTGCGGTTGTTGCGCCCCGGTGGTGCTATCGAAAGGGTGGGCTCCCTTGCTCGCATTTGATTGACATACACTTTGATTTGTCTCGTCGCTTTACCCACACCTGATTTAGGCGCGTATCGCATGTCAGCTATGGCACCCAACAACAGCTGCATCGGTTTGCTGAAAACAAACGCAACGAGTTCCTGTTTTAAAAACTTGTTCTTCGTCCAACGCAACATTGTTTTAATCGGGAGTTTTATCCAATCTGCCATGTATTTGTCGACGGACACGTCGATGCCCTTTGCGGCTAAGATTTGTGCGTGGAAGGTTATGATGAAAGACACGATGGAGAGAAGCATTTTAGAACCAGTGAAACCTGGTAATTTAGCCGTGGACACGATCACGTCGAGAATTCGCGATATTTTCTTTGCAGCCTTTGAGTTCCCGATGAAGATGAGGCGCAGTATGATGCCAACGGTGAGAAGCATGGAAAACTCTATGGCCAAAATCGACGTCCCTTGACTCGAGTTCAACCACGCGTTTGCCTTGACGATTTCACCGATGTTTTTAGACTTCGTCAGATACAATCGCGCAAATCTCGAAGCGATGCCCTCTTTGGTGACGTCCAACGGCGACAACGCGACGCCGACAACTTTGTTGATTTTTGTCGACACCTCCCCAGTGACCGTGAAGAATAAAAGTATGAGCTCGGCGAACATCTCCACACCTCGACGGTTGTCGTACACGTCTTGGCCGAGACGCCATCCTAAATCTAACATTTGTTCTCGCGTGGGCATCTTCGCTCTCACGACGTTGACGACTTTCTTGCGCATCGCACTGGCCGCCACCTTTGCGCGCGCTTCAGGAAGCGTGTTGTTCGTGAAACGCACGACACCCTGTGCATTCGCACCCATTCTTCTCAATGATTTATTTATATCAAGTTCGCGCGCGTTCTTCAAGACACTGTTACGCTGTGGTTTACTCCTCGCCTTTTCAAATCTGAGCTTCAGAGTTTCGCGATTGTTATTGTTGAGATTTGGAAAATCCTTTTCCCAATTCACCATTAATATGTATGTATATTTTTAATTTTCCACGAGTGTCCTGTGTGATTTCCCGCGGTCCACGTGCCGGTGTAGTCCACCTCGACGTCGACGTCGTCTCCTGCGAAGAGTTCTTGCACCGGCTTTGCACCAGACACGGGGCACATGACCCTATGGTAGCGATACGGCACCTTTATGATGAGGGTGTCGTTGAAGAAATCTTCGTACACAAAACAACCTTTCCCGAGTTTATATGCATTTCTTTCCTCGATGTTGGCGACGATGCGTTTCGCATCGGGAGGGAGGCGCAGGCGCAGGTACCATTTCCCGTTGTGTTCGTACATGGGTTGGTGCACTACCGCGCGGCAACGAAACATACTACTAGAATAAAGAGAACAAATAAAAGATGAGAAAGACGCAAGGCATCGAGCGGTCGACGGACGCCCGCGAATGTCCGAGCCACTTCCACCGCGGCTTCGAGGGAGGCGTAGGGGGTCGCGCGTTCGGACATCATCCCACACAGGGCCACTTTTGAACATCGTCCATAGAATGGGAGATAGGTGAGCACACCAGAGGATTGGGAAAAGTGCCAGCGCCCATTGGACCACGTGGCACCCCACCCGATGCGCACATCCCCTGGTGGTGGCGGAACCCCTAACTGGTCGATGACCCCTCGCTTTAACGTCTCTGGGTCCGTGGTCAACAACTCTTCCGTGAGATTGCATATGACGCACGCCACCGTCTTCCCATCGGACAAGACCCGCGGTTGAAGTTTCCAAGGCGTCGTCGCCGCCACTTCGAGGTCATCCTTCAGCCGCGGCGCACCCTCTGGGTAGTCGAGAAGGACGTTAATGCACCCGTAAGTCGCGTTGTATAACTTGTCTCGCGCATCAGGACCCCAGTTGTCTTTGACGAACTTTCTGGCCGGACTGTGGTCCACGCACAACACCAGGGGGTCCCTGGACAACGTCGTGCCGTTGGAAAACGTGGCCACGTACGAGTCATCGCGCATCTCCAAAGACGTGAGTTCGGCGCCGAACACGAACTTCACACCCACGCGTTCGAGCGCCTCCTGCATGCGGTCGCCCATGACTTTTCCAGAAACCTTTTGGGTCCACTGCCCCGAGAGGGCGACGTGATTCACACTCGAGAGCAATTCGTGGGAACTCATGACATCCCACGTCACCCCATCGATGACGAGGGGGAGGTGTTCGATGAACCGTTGTCCACCCTCGGAGAGCTTGCCCTCGAACACGTCCTTGACCGTGCGTTCCTTGGACGCCACGAAAGGGAGGGAGAGGAGGACGAGATAGTCCATCAAAGCTAAACTTTTAAACATGTACCCGAACACTTGGTCCCCGTGTTTCTCGAACAAGTCCGTCCATGGGATGTCCATCTCTTCGAAAAGACTGCGCGCGTTCACCCACGCCCGGTCGAAGAGCACGCGATGGGCGTGCAGGTCTCTCTTCGTGAGGTCGGGTTCCCACCACGACCCACCTGCGGATGGCTTACGTTCGTACACCGTGACGTCGCGTCCTGCGCGTCGGAGTTCCCACGCGAGGGCTAACCCAGTGGGTCCGGCACCGACGATGTGCATGTTACCATTCATGGATAAATTTTATTTTGAAACATGATGTAAAAAATTCCCAACACCAATGTCATAAATGTTTGTGCGTCGACAAACTTTTTACCAGACACGACAATAAACATGTTCAGCAGTGCGTGCATGGGGAGGGTCTTTTCTGGACCCCATCGGCTGTAATAGGCTAAAGTGGCTGCCATGGACACCGCGAGCGCATTCAAGAATGAAGACATCGATGGCTTGTACAGGAACCACGCGGTGTACAACAACGCGACGTAGCTTATGAACACCGACCTGGCGAGAAACTGTCGTGGACTCTGCACCACGTCCAACTGTTCGCGTCTGACGAGTTTCGCAATCCAGTGAGGGCCAAGGATGAGATAGGAGAAATAGAGGACGATGAACACTTGCCACATTCTGATCATGTTTCACAAAAAAAATACATGGATTTACAAAATATGGTCTATTATATTTTTTACATTCAGGCACTGTACGAGGTCGGCTTGCGTGTACACGGACCCAACCACACCACGCGGCATGACGTTGATTTTCGCGCGATGACTCTGTTTGATGCTCTGGACCAGACTTCGGTAACAGTAAAAGTAGGTGGCCTCGACCTCGAGCACACAAAATAACTCGAGAATGTGGTCGGGGAATGTCGTCTTGTCCACGACCCCGTACTCCGTCATTAAACGTTCGATGTGCCGACGGTCTTCCTTCGTGACGTCCTCTTCGTCGAGGAAAAAGTCTTCGTGCACGATGTGGTTCACGAGGTCCATGATTGATTGCATGTGTCCATGGGGTTGGGTGCACTGGGGGTTAGTATTTACAATTTTTTTAGTCTTTCATTAAAACATTTTACAAAATTATTATGCAGTGTAGCATCTTCACCAAATAACCGGTACGTGTAAAATCGCACATCAAGGGTGTCCATCGTGTGCGCTTCGAAATCTAAGATGGCCCATCTAAATCCATGAGGAGTGGACTTGTAATATGTGCTAAAAAAAGCATCACTCACACCATCCAAAAACTTTGAAAAACTCTGAACGACGTCTGGTGGGCTGGTCATCATGCGCGTCGTACACGCGGTCGGGATGCACTGGGGGTGAAACATTAATTTTTTTCAATTGCATCGACGAGTTCGTCAACATTTCTAAAGTACCGATGCACATCTTTCATGAACCGTTTGTTGTTTTCGAGCACTTCACACTCGGGTTTATTCTTATAGAGCCACGCCAAGTTTGACTTTGAATATTTCGTGCGTTTTTGATTTTCATTGGGCTTTCTTGGAATGATTTTCGATGATTTTTTCTTCGCCGCACTGCTCACGGTCGTCGCGGGTCTGTACGACAAGGCTTGCATGACGGTGTCCGCGAGGTCGTCCTTCTTCTTCGAGGCATCAAAGATAGGAATCCAGTGCGCGTTGGTCTCACCGGTGTGAATGAATTCGCGACACCGCTCGATGGCCGTCTTCTTGCGTTTCAAGTACTGAGACCTCCCCGGACCGGCCACGTCCGGGATTTTATGTCGCGCGTCGTACAACAGGGTTTGCGCTTCGGGTTTTTTAATGACGAAATACGCGTGAAGAAAGTGCATGACGGACACCATTTTCTTGTTTCGGTCCGGTTGTTTTTCTATGAGAATGACGTCCGCGTCGAGGGTCCACGGGCGGTCATCGAGATGTTTTCTCAAGGACACGTACACACCGTCGTCGTGTTGAGGCGGGATGCCACTGACGTCCCACTGCTCGATGAGGTTTTCGGTGTCGTTGAGTAAACACATGGCGAGATTACGAATACCCACATCTATGGAGAGGAGTTTCATTATTAAAAAAGGTTAAACTATTCTTTAAGATAGGGTTGCCGCAACACCAATGAACACCATCGCTAAACAGCAGATGAGGGACATCCACCAGTTTTCGGTTATGAAGGCCAAGAAGTCGAATCCACCTTTGGCGACATTCTTAGCCGCATTACCCGCGGCTTCAGCCAGGTCCTTGAGACCATCGACCATGTCGTCTATGTCTGAGAGGGCGCGGTCCAAGGCGGTGAATGGGTTATTGGTGTCGTAAGCCATGCACAGGATCACCATGGCCGCGCCCATTTTCATCCAGTTCTTTCGCGTGAACGTCGCGATGTCACTGCCGATGGCGATGATGCCGAGCTTTTCGAGAGCTGTGCGAACTGCTCCAGAGTTTTCAGCGATTTCAGCACCGCTTTGAATAGCCTTACCCAAGTCGGCGTCGGTCACGGATTCAACGACACCCGCCTCGTTGCGGACCCACGACACATTTGTTGCCTCTGCCACGTCATCAGATGCCGCGAGTGGTGCGTTTTTGGCGGTGTCGGTCGCGACAGTTTTCGTCTTACCGGTGTTCAATTTTGTTTGCACGGGCATTAAGTTGGCTGTCGATGTCTGCGCTTTCGCAGCTTGTGCCGCTGTGTCGCCCTGTTTAATGGCAACATCCACATAACTCGGTGTGAGCACGTTTCCGAAACCCAAATTCCTCGCCAACGCTGGGTCCACATTAGCCACCCGCGCGAGTGTGACTGTGTCCATGTTTCTCGCGAGCGCCTGGGCAGTGCTCGCGTCTGCGTTTCGAAGGACTGCGGCGATCGTGTCGTCGTCGGCCACGGCGGCGAATCTCTTGATGATGGAAGGGTCTGCTGTGGAGAGTGCAGTGCTCATAGCTTTCGAGTACGACGCAAAAGTTGCTGAGTCCATACTTCTCAACGTTGTGCTGAAGCTTTTCCAAGCCGTCTTGGAAGCCTTGGTACCTGTTGCGAATGCAGAGAATAAATCATCAAGTGATGACAAGTTGACCATATTATACTATGTATATATAAAATTCTAACAGTTCTTGAACCCACTCCACTCATAAACCAAACACCTCTCCGACGTCCCTGAAAAAATCTGCAGCTTTATTACCAACTACGACAGAAAAACGAGACACCGTCGTGCCGAATATCGTCTCCGCAAGGTCCATTCCTGGGTAGTCTTCGCAATCGTTGTCCCTGTATCTCATCCCATAAGCCTCACAGAAATCCGATGAATAATCGCAGTACCCCGTCTCGTAATTGAACGTCACGCCTTCGTAGGCTTTGTGGAGCGTATTACAGTGTTCCACGACTGCACCGAGAGGTGCGGCGAGGGCACACTTCTTCGGCAACTTCTTCTCGATAACATTCGGTGTGCTCTTCTCACCCGGGTTCGTTGGGTCCACGACCCTATAGGTATCGGTGTATAGGGCGACCAGTGGATTATAGCCACCTTCGGGGTACAGTTCAGCGGACCGTTGGATGCACGCACCGTCTTCTCCCTCATTCTTGTCCCACTTACAGTTGATGCCTTCCAGCACGTTTCCAACCGACACTTGCGACCCCAATGGTGGATTTTGTCCCGTGCACTCTGACTCAGTCTCTCGCTTCAGACACAGTTCATCTATACCATACCTCTCGTGCATCGCGCCATACTTTATGTGATCTTCTTCCATGCGCGCGTTATAGTCATCACACCCTTCTTTCGACAGCGAGACCCCGTATCTTTTCGCTGTGCTCATGAAGGGCACTCGTTCGATTTTACTTTCAAGACCCTTGTCTTTGTAAAAACTGTATATGAAATCGTCACGTTCGACGCGTTTGACAGCCTCCACCATCTCGAAGGCTTCTGCGAACGCATCTGCGGCGTCTTCAATCTGTTCATCCGTGAGGACTTGCGTCGCGTTTTCACCGAGAAGCTGGCTCACGACGACATTGACGAGTTGTGCTTCAGACAGCAGTTCCATGGCATCGCCAGTGAATCGACCTATGTACGCCGAGAAGAACTCGTCGTTGTGTTCGGGGTAGGCGAGAGCAATCGGGAAGATGAGGGGATAATCTGTGCGTTCGTCAATTGCACCTTGTGATGTGCTCTTTTGCACTTCCACGTCGTATGAATTTCGCATGTTTTGGGACACCTTATTCGCTCGATATTTATTGAACCCGAACGGGTCGGCCATGTCGAGGGCAAAACTTATCAACTCCATCGCCAACACGACCAGACCGGCGGGACCCATTCCCAATTTCGCAGCCGCTTTGGTGATGAAACCAAGACCGAATCGAATACTCGTTCGCGTGGCGACCTTAGTGGCACCTCTGGCGACCACCTTTCCCATTCTTCGCGAGAGATTCTGCACCGCACTTCGTGTCACTTGCACACCAGCCTTACTAGCTTTGTACGCGCCGCTCACGACTTGGGTGAACCCATAAGACACTGCGACGCTGTAGAGAATGCTTTGGGTGACTTTCATGGCTTTTTGAAACTTTGAGATTTCCTCATCGGTGAGGTCGCAACACCCGGTTTCGGCGTTCACGGTCGTCAAGCCCGGACACGGTGGGGGTACGATGCACTCAGCTGCATAGGCTTCGTCGATCCACGCCCGAATTTCGTCTGGGTCGAGGTTCAATTCACGAGCGAGCGTCTCGTTGCGGGCATTCTGTTCACGAATGTACTTGTCGGCCGTGTTTCTCAACGCATTCTCGCTCGATCGTTTATTTGATTCATTCACCACAATGAATGCGATGATGATCACCAGCAACACGGCGATGCCTATGACCAACAGAAGTGCTGACTCCATTTAATTAAAGAGTATATTTTTTTTTAAGTCATGTGGTGTTGGTGGTGCTGTCACGCATTCGAGGGCGAACCCCTCGAGATGCCTAAAAAGTACGACGAGATGCGACGAAAGTTTTACACCTATGGAAAATTTTGTTCCTGGAGTTGCATGAAGGCGTTCGCCATCGACAACTATGGGGTCAATCTCGGGGGTCGAATCATGGGAAACATCATGTGCATGCGCAAACAATTGTACGGGGTCTTGGGTCCGGTGCGCATGGCACCGAAACGCTACGAGTTGGACGTCTTCGGGGGGACGATGACCATCGAGGAGTTTAGAAAGCACAGCGTGATAGACGCAGGGCCGAAGAAACCCATCAACGCGGAGAACGAGCGAGAGGTGGCAGTGTCATACGTTTCACCCACGACTAAAGCAGTGGTGGAAGAAACCTCGGACGATGCGTTGACGCTTCGGAGGAAGAAACCCTTACAGAGAACTCACAATTCGTTGGAATCGGCTTTGGGGCTTTTAATTAAACCTAAGCAATTGGGACAATCGCCAGCTTTGTAGACAAAGTCGCACGCGTCGCACTCGCTCAGGGTGATGACTTGTTTCGGCGGCAGAAGACCTTCATTATATTTGTTTAATTGGTGGACCGTATAAATGCCGTACTTAACCATAGTGTCTAACGATGGGAAAGCCATACTTAGTTCAATAGTGTAATCGAATCTTTATTTGAAACACGACATGCAGCTCTTAATCTTCAACATCCCCGCGAAGCCGTCGACCATGGCGGGAACCATGGACTTGAGAAGCGTTTCGAACTCGCTGTCTTCGTCGCCCTTGTCGATTTTCTCGATGAGATGGTTCAACAACCCGATCACCAATTTCTTGCGTTCGGGTCCTGTGAGACCCTTGAGTCCAGACGCCATCATCATGAGCTTGGCCACGATCGGGGGAATGTCTTCCTTGGTGAATCCATCGGCGATGTACAACGCATCGATTTCGTTGACGGTGGCGACGATTTTCTTGCTATCAATCTTGCCTTGAAACTTCGAGAGCAAGGCGTCCATTTTTATTTTATGTGGAGATAATAAATGAACGTCGATAACGTGTTGGCGGGCACCGCGGTCACTTTGGGTTTGTACCAAATGTTCGATCGCCTGGGGGACGTGGAAGACCTGTCGGTGCGCTATCTGATGATTGGCATCCTGGCGAATGTGCTTTGGATTCTGTATCAGACAAGGAAAGGGGCGAACTATTCGGCAATATACACAGGCGTTGGTCTGGTGTTTCAATTATATGCCCTGAATCAAGTGCTGTTACGCGATATGAAGCGTGAGGATTCGTCGCGATGAGGCCTATGAGTCGGAGCAGTTGAACTTTCTCCTCAAAACTCAGTGTTCCCACTCTACGCATGACGTAGAGTACGAGTACACCGAATACACGAAAGGCGTCGAGCATCTCTTACCCGAACACCATAATAAAACCACTAAACAATAGCGCGATGACGGAGATCGCCATGTACAAGTTGTTGTAGAACTTTTGCGTGTCGTCGGCCGTTTCGCACTTGCTGATGGCGTTCGTGATCAACGCGGTGCCGATGAGCGTCATGATGGAGAGCAACGCGATGTACCCTGGAACATCTTTCGACACGAGTTTGCTAAAGATGAGCGTGACCGGGATGGTCAACGCGATGATCATCGTCGCCTCGAGGTATCGCGTGATGTCTTGCTTCCCTGATAATTTACCATCCGCACACTTGTCGATGATGTTGCGCCCTGATAGGTTCGCCACCGTGTACAGAATGCTAAACGGGAGCACCATCGTGATGATGGGTGCGTAGCCGATTTCGGTGTTGAGTTGCTTGCTGTTGATTTTCTGGGCAATGGCGTACAGCCTGTTGGTGACTCCCGACATTTTTACATTGAACTGAGATTTAAATTTTCATACGTATCGACCCACAATATTGGAAGGTCTTTGAACCACGTGTACATGACGGGGTTCTTCATCACGATGGGAACGACCCCTAGGGTGAGACATTCCCACGTGCGATGACAATCCACGCCGTTGCCCTCTGGGCTGGCGCAGTAACGGTACTGTGCTAACTCCTCGATGTACTCTTTCCACGGTTTCGCACAATTTTTGGGAAATCCTTGGCGAAGGAGGTCGGTCTCGCATTTCGAACGTACCCCGGGGTTGCTCGCCACATTGAAGTTGAAATATAACAATTTCGTCTTTGGTATGGTGGACGCACATCGAGCGAGATGCTCTTTATCCGTGCGTCTCCACATGTCCACGTTTTCTAAACCAAGAGGGAGACCCCACGTCTTTGGGTGAGGTATCATGTTGCATCCTCGCCACTGCACGAGAAGTGGGTGCCGAAGAATGGGTTCCACGCCGCCACTCGGATAGTCTGAGTTGTGCGTGACCAGCTCGAAGGGTTGAGTTATTTCGGGGAGAATCTTCGCGACAAAGTAGTGTATCCAATCCATCTTCGTAAAGAATGTGTGTGAGTTCTGTATGAGCGCGAGGTCGGGGTTCGGCGTCCCGACCACGATGAGTTTTTTGATGTGTTTCATACACGATGGGTTATTTTGTATGTACCCCCACTCGTACACACAAACATCACATTTTTGCATGAAATCTTCCCCAGTGTCCATCGTATAAAGAATTACCACGTTAGTTGTTTAAACCAGAAAATGTTTGCCATGATGTTATCTCCGGTGCGGGTCACCTGCAGTGAACCCAAGAAGCTCCGAAAGTTCCGCAAGCGCTTGGCGAGGGAGCGTCGCGAAGACCTCCAACGCATGGCGGATAAAATCAAAGACATCGGTCAGGATGAGATGCGTCGTTCGAAAGAATTGTTGCGCGAACACCGAGAATATTTTGAAAAGTCTGAAAAGAAGAAGAAGGACACTTCTATTGACTTTTTCGAGAAGTGAGGGCGAACCACGCCGCCATGAGTGTGAACATGGCCATCAAGACTTTATCATCCTGCTCCACCGCTAAGATGGCACTCAACGTGCTGTAAAGCGCGAAACGCACCTCCCGTTGGGTGCGGTCTAACGAACGTTTCATCGCGGTCCTACTCTTTTCCAAGTTTAGGACGGCGCTACTTATGTTTTTGATGCGCGTCGGCATCTCCGAGGTTGTCTGTATCATCCCTGTAATGTCGATGGCTTCGGTGACTTTATCTTTCACGATGGGTTCCAAGTACGTGTAATAATTAAAATCATCGTCCAACTTTAAACACGTCCCTTCCACTAACCCGAACGCCTTCGCCAGATAGATGAATGACGTCGGGAGGATGAAGGGTTTCTCCCTCGCGAGGTTGGCGATGATTTCATCGTTCATGAGGTCCTTGACGTCCAAAGTCCCGAGATAGTCCAAGATGGTTTCGAAGAACACCTCAATGTCCGCGAGGTCGGTGGCGATGGGAATGATGATTTTCAGCGCCACGAGGGTTTCCACGATTTTCTTCGTGTCCTTGTTGATGATGTGCACCAGAAGTTCCATGAATCCAGACTTCAACTCCTCGTTGATTGGGATGACCAAACCAAAGTCATAGAACACGAGACGCCCTTCGGGGAGAAATCCAATGTTCCCCGGGTGTGGGTCGGCGTGGAAGAACCCGTGTTCCATGGTCTGCATGACGTAGCTCTTGATGAGGGCGCCGCACAGTTTCTTCGTGTTCACGCCCTTGGTTTGAATGTCCGTCAACTTTTCCGACGGCACGAACTCCATGACGATGACGTTGGGGGAGGAGAGGTTTTCGTACACGCGCGGGACCTTGACCCACGGGACCTTACGAAAGTTGTGTCTGAAGAGGATGGCGTTTTGCACTTCCTTGCGATAGTCCGTCTCCCCGAGGAGGTTGTCTATGCTCTCGTCCAGCACGTACCCCGTGCCCGTGCCCGTGTCGATGCCCACGCGTTCGAGGAGGGCGACGATGTCCCTGACGTTGTCCATGTCGCTCTTCATGATGTTGTAGATGTCCGGGCGTTTCACTTTGACGATGACGTCCTCTCCCGTGACGAGTTGGGCGCGATGGACCTGACCTATGGAAGCTGACTTGAACGGAACTTCATCGAACCACGCAAAGTGTTTCTGGTTGACGTACTTCTTGACGTCATCGTAAGCCACGGGAGGGACGTCGTCCTGGAGCGACTCGAGTTCGGCGCAAAACTCCACTGGATAGAGGTCCCCTCTCGTCGAAACGATTTGACCCAATTTCACAAAGGTGGGACCCAAGTCGAGGAGTTGTTCTTTCGTCCAACGTCCTACGACTGCCTTGTTCTTGGTCGTGGCGTTCTTTACAAGAAACTTCCCTGCGAACTGCCACGTCTTGGCTTTTTGTAATGCACGCATTTATATTACAGACACATTTTAATTAGTTTGAAAAACGCGTCGACCATCTCTCGGTGTTTTTCGCTATTGATGCGTTCGGGGTTTTCGAGAAGATAGAGGATGCGTTTGTTGTCGTCGGGTTCACTGTGCACGACCTCCCTCGTGCGTATGTAATCGGCGACGACGTAGATGACGCCATCGAGACACTCCTCGAGGGCCATGTGCATCCACGAGTTCGATGGGGTCCCCCACGTGGTGGTGTCGTCGGTCACCCTGACCCCGTGACCGTACTTGGCCTTTCCGAATTCCATGCGCTCTCTGATGAGGTCCATTTTAAAAGAATAACATCCTATATTCTTAAATGATTACCATCCTCCCACATCTCGGTCTCGGGGACCAGCTGATATTGAATGGTCTCGTGCGTCATTTCGCGGAACAGGATGACGTCACCATCTTCGTGAAAAACTCACACGAGCGGTCGGTCGCGTTCATGTACAGAGACCTCGGCACGCGCGTGAAAACCATCAAACTCGACAAAGATGACGGGGAGATGATCACGTACGTGCAGACGCACCCAGTCGAATGTGGGAAGGTGCTCGCTCTCGGAGTCCACGCCATACCCGGAGCAGATTTTGAACGTTTGACCACGAATCCGTTCACTTCATGGCTGTGTGCGTTTTACTTCCAGGCAGGTCTCAACCCGAACACGATGTATCGAAAATTTAAGGTGGACAGGGACCGCTCCAAGGAGTTTCCATGCCCGGATGAACCCTATGTCTTCGTACACGACGACGAACAGCGGGGTCGTGTCATCCGTGTGGACACGACACTGAAAGTGGTGCGTCCAAAGATTTCAAAGTTCATGGCGAACGGTATGTTTGAAGATGATGGATTTAATATTTTTGATTACATGACAATCATCGAAAACGCCCAAGAGAGGCATATGATGAACTCGAGCTATAGTTGGCTCGTCGAGCTGTTCAACGTCGGCGATAGAGTGTCGAACTTTTTCCACATGAATGTCGGCGCACACGACTATTGGACACCCGAACAAACTAAAACGTTTTACACCGACGACCTCTGGACGTTCGTGGTGTAGCTCTTCTCTTCCACGAGATTGGATCCCGATGCAATGTTAATCTCCTTCTTAATTCTCGCCCGTTCATCGTTAAACTTGTACACCATGCGCGCCTTCTCGACGAACTCCTCACCGAAATCCTCGAGGGTTTCGAGGTGTCTCAGACGTTCTTCCACGTCCCAGATGATTTCGTTAACGTGTTTCAATGCCTCTTTATGTTCTGTGTGGAATTCGAGTGCACACAACGCGTCCAACTCCGTTCGAACGTTCGCGAGTTTGTCTTCCTCGGTGATGCGTGCATCTTTTATTTCGAGGATTGTTATTTTATCGATGAGTTCCCCCTTTGAGACTTCTACGAGAACCATTTAAAGAGTAAGGCTTATTTTCTCTTTAAATGCAATCTCGCGTCGCCGTTGTGACGGGTGCGACGGGGCAGGATGGTTCCTATCTGTGCGAACTCCTCTTGGAAAAGGGGTACGACGTCAAGTGCCTGGTGCGGCGGTCGACGTGTCGTTCGGAACATAGCTTTTTCGACAAGGTGCAACTCTACGACGGCGACGTCTTGGACCACCCCATCATTCATAAGATGATTCAAGATTGCGACGACTACGCATGGGTTGAGATTTACAACTTGGCGGCGCAGAGTCACGTGCACACGTCGTTCAACTGTCCAAGGTATACGTTCGAAACAAACACCCTCGGCGTGCTCAACATCCTTGAGAGTGTGCGACAGAGTAAAAACCCGTCAAAGTATCGCATGTACCAAGCCTCCACGTCGGAGATGTTCGGAAAAGTGCAGGAAACCCCTCAGAGAGAGACCACGCCGTTTTATCCTCGGTCGGTTTACGGTGTGTCAAAGTTGGCGGCGCACTGGTTGGTGAAAAATTACCGTGAATCCTATGGTCTTTATGCGTGTTCGGGCATTCTGTTCAATCACGAGAGTCCCCGTCGCGGTGCGGATTTCGTGACGAAGAAAATCACCGAAGGGTTGAAGCATGGCAAGGTCCTCGAATTGGGTAATCTCGATGCGGTCAGGGACTGGGGACACGCCAAGGACTACGTCGAAGGCATGTGGCGCATACTGCAACAGGACGACGCCGACGAGTACGTCGTGGCCACGGGGAAGACGCACTCGGTGCGAGACTTTGTCACGATGTGTCTGAAACATCTCGGGAAGGATGTGACGTGGGAAGGTGAACGTGAGCACGAAGTCGGCAAGGTCGACGGCGAGGTCGTGGTCAAGGTGTCGCCAAAGTTCTATCGCCCGTGCGAAGTGGACGCCCTCGTCGGTGATGCGTCGAAGATTAAGAGCATCGGATGGGAACAAAAATATTCCATTGAAGATTTAATTACAGATATGTTGAACTAACATCGCCCCGTTGCGCGCGTCGGTGACGTGTTCAAGAATTTTCCACGTTTCCGGTGCAGCTTTGATTTCTTCCACAATTTTCGCACACTTGTTCGTGTTCGTGTCGTCGAGGAGCAGGTACTTGACGTGATTTTTTATTTTTTGAAATTCGTGCCACGTCGTGAATTCACTCCCGTCCAAGAGGATGACGTCGAAATCTTCTCGTGTGTCAAATATTTTGCACTCTTTCATGTTGGTGATGTCGACCGTATTCCATCGATTGAACTCGGCGTCATCCTTAGCTTGTGGGAACACTTCGTAGACCTGCTCGGGCGCGAGGTGCACGAGCACCTCGTTTAGGATGTGCACGTTCGCCACGCCTTTGTGAAACTTTTGCGCGTGGGCAACCTTGTCGGCGTTGCATTCGAGAGAATAGAAGACGGTGTCGTCTCGGTCTTTGAGCACGTTGACGAAGGCGCGCGTGCTCCCTAACCCGTTCCACGTCCCGACTTCGAGGAACGTTCTGTTCTCCGGGTCTTGACATAGGCGGGTAATCCATTCGGTGAGGCAATCGTCGTGGATTTGTCCCGTAGTGTTTTGATAAAATCCTTGATGGTCGTTCGGGCACCACATAGGTTTTACAAATTTAAAGTTCTAATCTTTTAATAAAAATGTCATTACAAGTAATAATCTATGTGCATGTCCGGTCGTCCGTGAAAGTTTGAAAAATCCAAACCCTTCACCGGGAACGCTTCAGTCTCCGGTGCGACGGTGTCCACGAGGTCGCGACGCACGTACGTCACTTCGAACACTTTCGGAAAGTTATTGTCAATCCACGGTATCAGTGGGTAGTTGTTTCCGTGTACGTGGATGCACACAAAGTCTTTGTTCAGACATTTGTACACATTGTCGATGACTTCGTTGTAAGACAAGAGGTTGTTTTCCAGATGAAATTCGACGATGATTTGCGAAAAGTTTTTCAGGTGCTTACACGCCGGTAAAGACGTCCACTCCGCACCCTCGACGTCAATCTGCATCATCAAATTCGTGTTGTCGAGATGACCGTTTCGTTCGAGGTGTGCATCGATGGTGTCCAAGTGTTCTTCCTTCTTATCGGAGACACCCTCCTTGAAGTAGTGAATGTAGTCCGGTTTGTCCGTGATGCCATCGATGGTGTGGTCGTACACGTAGCACGGCTTTTTGTATTTTTCGTAGAACGCCTTTTCGAATGTAATCTTATCTTCAGACCCATAACTGTAAAGCGCGTCGTACGCTGGTAAATCTGCGACCACGTAGCCGCCGTCACTCACTGTACCGATTCGAATCTTTTTCAGATTTGTTCTGTACGGTTTGAAATATTGCTTCAACCGGTTGCAAATGTCCAAGTATATCACGACGGGATTCATAGCTATATGTAATATCAAACTTAAAGCTTTAACTGTATCGAAGTTTAATGATAATCGACGCTTTCCCGTTTCACAACGAGTTGGAATTGATTCGTCGACGTCTGACGTATTTGTCTCCCGTTGTGGATAAATTCATCATCGTTGAAGCGACGCACACGCATCGGGGAGAGTCCAAAAAGTTATATTTTCAGGACAATCAGGACATGTTCACGGAATGGAAAGACAAGATTATTCACATCGTTCTCGATGTCGTCCCACCCGATGATAACCCATGGACCATGGAGCACATGCAACGCAACTACATCGCAAAGGGTTTGGTCGACATCCCCGATGACGCGATCGTCATGATTTCAGATGCCGATGAGATTCCACGCACCGAACTGATTCAACAATTGCCAAAGACGCTCGACACGATTTCAGTGCACATGATTACTTTCAATTACACGATTGATTACTTTCAGACTTTTGAAAAATGGTTCGGCACGGTCATCTCAAACAGAAAGAACGTACTCGAAAAAACGCCACAATTTTTCCGCGATAATCGATGGAAGTTCCCACTCGTTGAATTCGGTGGATGGCACTTTTCGTCCTTTGGCGACGAACAATTCTTAGCCAACAAACTCCGAAGTTGTGCCGAATGCTACGACGAGGGCTTTGACGAAAACATGGCTGGCACGTACATGTCAGAAAAGTTGTCTCACAATGGGAAATTCAAGCTGACGAAGACGCCTCAAGCCATCTTAGACACGGTCCCCGAACTGTTTAAAAAAATAGGATGAATTTGTGATTGACCGTAAACACCCGCGGTGTACCCAAACGTTGAAAACCCCTTACAATTCTCATCACCTGCCGTGATGTACACGTGCTTACATCGCGACAGGAGAAACCACTCGACGTACATGTCCGTTCTGTCCACGTCATCGCACGCGCGACTGTGTACGACACCACCCCCCATGAGCTCGTACATTCGAACCTTGCCTCCGTACTTTGCTTTGAGTTCATCCCTAAGAACGACACTGTCCGTGGCCACGAACACGGGTTCCCGTGCGTCCTCGATGACTTTCGTGAACTGTCGAAGGGTCTCGTCGTCGCAGAACCACGCGGCGTCTTCGTGGGGTGTCCCGTCGTCCAATTTTTTGGAATCCACGCCGTAATTGCCTCGACGAATGTGTACACCCACGTCGCACCCGTGGAGGTTATGGGACACGAGTTTTTCTATCCTTGGCGTCGGTTGGACGAACTGTCTGATGAGAGGATGCACGCGTTGTGTAGACATTGGATTGATGTAAATCTTTCCAACGTACTCTTCCTCGTCGGGGTCGGTGGAGACGCCGATGTTCGCGATGCATTCGATGGGTTCGGGAAGGTGAGGGGTTTTATTCCGCACCAACGTGTTATAAACAGCATCTGAAATCTGTATCAGTGTGTTCCCCCATCCAGTCTCTCGGTCGTACACGAGTTTCATTACTTAAATAAAGAGCAAACTCTTTATAATATAAATGTTCATCTCCTACTCCCTCTGGGGCGACAATAAGGTGTACACCTACGGTTTGGTCGAAAATGTCCTCAACAACAGAAAGTTGCTCCCGAGTTGGACCACGCGCGTCCATCACAACGACACGGTGCCTTCAAACATTCTCGATTGGTTGAAGGCACAGGAGGATGTGCAACTCGTGCGACATGAAGGCAGTGATTGTAAAGCCTCCAACATGTTTTGGCGTTTCGAAGACCTGTTCCTGAAGAACGCCACGGTCCTAGTGCGCGACGCGGACTCGCGCATCAGCGTCCGAGAGGTGCGACTCATCAATGAATGGTTGGCATCGGACAAGGATTTTCACATCATTCGAGATGGCGAAACACACAGAGTACCGATTCTTGGAGGGACCATGGGGTGTCGCAACAACTGTTTGGAGTACATTACCTCACCTACGGGTTTGCGGGACGTGAATCTCCCACCGTTACAGTTCAACGACGGTCTCTCGTTCATGCGCACGTTCGTCGCACAAGTGCCACCACCGAGAGACGCCTATAACATCGACCAGATTTTCCTGTACCACTACGTGTACCCCCAAATCGCCACGAGAGCGATGATACACTGCAGTCATAACGCGTACGAACCTTTCGCGAAGCGCATCGACCCCGTGGAGAAAGGGTTCGTCGGAGAGGTTGTCGAGAGTTGCCCAGAGGCGGCGGTGATTTTCAATGATACGGATGTGTCGTTTACAAGACTTCCTCAATTTTAATACGTTCGAGCAACAAGGTGTTGAGCTCTCGAAGACTTTTTAACTTTGTGTGTAATGAAAGAATCTCATTGTCCCTGGCAGTCAGCTGTATTTTAAGGTCCCAACTTTGGTGTGCCTTCGTCTTCTTGTGTTGTTTCAAAGTTTTTTATTACATTCACACGTGTATACGACATTTTTAAATGACTAACATCTTTTCATGACCCACCACGAGTTGCGTGTTCACGACCACGTCCCACCCCGCGTCTTTGATGTTTTTACAGAACGCCACGTCCTCGGAACACATGTCTTCCAAGATGGTACCGTCGGAGGCGGTCATCAATTGCAACGGGTAACTGAAGTATGGATACTTGAGAGACTCCAACACCTCTCGTCGAACCGCCATGAATCCCATGCCGTTGTAGGCAACCTGTTTGAACTTTGGCGCGCCTTCGACGTCTTCGGGGCGTAGAAACTTGAACGACCCATGTTTCTTGAAGTAGTCCTCGTCCCAGACCTGCACGCACGCGAAGTGTTGGAGGTCAGCCATGCGGTAGAGTCCAGAGACCACGGGGTGTTCTTTGGAGTTTTCGATGAGTTCGAGAACTTGTTGGGGATTGAACACGATGTCGCTGTCGATGGTGATCCAGAGGTCGTAGTCCAGCTTCCCATCGAACGGTTTTTGGTCCTTGCCACGGAGGACGTCGAGACCTAACGTTTTCATTCGAGAGAACGACACGAAACTCGAGTATTCATTGACCATCATGACCTGATGACCTTCGCGCATCAAAGTGGTGAACGTCTCCGTCCACGCGGCGAGGAAACGTCCGGAGAATTCGCGTCCAGGGAGGGCGAGTACGAGCTTCATAGTATTACAACAAAAAGTATCTTTAAGCATGGCATCCCTTATCTTGGTCGCCGCACATGAGCGTCTCGTACACCCACCGACCGTCCACGACTTCTTTCTCGATGAGTTCATTCTTTAGGAATTCGAGTTCAGCCCTGTGATTGGTGAGGAGGTCCAGGGTCTCCTGGTAGCACTGCTTCACGATGGCGTCGATTTCTTTGTCGACGACGCGCGCACTGAACGGGCTCAGGTTGGTGTAATCGTAGTTGTTTTTACCGAATCCGAAGCGCGTGACCATCTCACGGGCCAACTGATACGCCGAGGCGTAGTCCCCCGACGCCCCGGTGGTGACTTCATCGGAGCCGTAGATGATTTCCTCGGCGGCGCGTCCACCCAAGCACACGCGAAGTTGCGCGAGATAATAGGACTTTGGGTACAGGTCCACTTCCTCTTTGGGTTGGAAAAAGGTCACTCCACCGGCGTCGCCGCGTGGGATGATGGAGACTTTCCGCACTTCGTCAAAGCCCCTGGAGAAGGCGCCGACGATGGCGTGTCCGGCTTCGTGATAGGCCACGAGGGTTTTCTTTTCTTCAGAGAACGTCGTCATTCCTTTCGCACCGATGACGATGCGTTGAAACGTGTCTTCGACGATTTCTGGTGTTATGACACCCAGACCATCTTTCACCGAACGAATGGCGCACTCGTTGAGAAGGTTCGCCAAGTCCGCGCCACTGAACCCCGTGGTCTGACGGGCGATGTCTCGGAGGCACACCTCGGGGGCGAGGTTCTTATCGCGCGCGTGCACGCCTAAGATGCGTTCGCGTCCATCCACGTTCGGGAGGGCTACACTGATTTTGCGGTCAAACCTTCCGGGGCGGAGGAGGGCTTCGTCCAAGATGTCGGCACGATTCGTCGCCGCCAAGACGACGATTTGCGTGTTCACGTCGAACCCATCCATTTCCGTCAAAAGTTGATTGATGGTTTGTTCGCGCTCGTCGTTGGCTGGCATGCCCCCGACCGACCGCTTCTTCCCTATGGCGTCGATTTCATCGATGAAGATGATGCACGGTTGGTTGGCGCGCGCGATGGCGAACAGGTCTCGGACCCGTTTGGCACCCACGCCCACGAACATCTCCACGAACCCAGAGCCAGAGACGTTGATGAATGGAACGCCGGATTCCCCAGCGATGGCGCGAGCCAGAAGGGTCTTCCCCGTCCCGGGCATTCCCGTGAGCAGCGCCCCCTTGGGGATTTTGGCACCATTGATGGCGTATTTTTCCCCATTCTTCAGGAAATCCACGATTTCTTCGAGCTCTTCTTTGGCGCTGTCGATGCCCTCGACGTCGGTGAAACGCGTGGGGACTTCGCTGTCTACGCTGAGCTGGACGTCGCCCTGCATCATGCTGAGTGGGCCACCCCCACCGCTTCCACCGAGTCCGCTGAAGAAAAATGCGCGGATGAGCATGAACGAAAAGAAGAGGAGGAACGAGAGTGAGATGACGTCCACGATGTTCATCGGGGCCTGTGAGGAGAGGTCGACGCGCACGTCCGTGTACGCGGTGGCGTCGGTCACGAGTTCCCACAAGGCGGGATTCGACACCACCTGGGCATCACCGACCTCTCCATTTTTCTCCAAGAAGAGGACCCGACTGACGTTGGGTTTCAGGACCACTTCTTGGAGTTCTTTACTCTTGAGTTTCCTAACGAATTGCGTGTACGTGTAATGTTCGGGGTCTTTCATGGTACCTACTTTTACAGGTGGGGCTTTGGTCGGGTGTGTGATGCTGAACATTATTATTTATCTAACATTATATCTCTAACTTCATCGTAAAGAAGCGAACAAATCGCAAGTTGATATGACAGGAACGTCACCAGGGTTGCTTCGTAATTAAACTCGTAAGGTGCGGCGTGTTCGACGAGAGCGACCGCGAGGGGTACGAGCACGCCTGACTTTGTGAAGTCCAGGGTTTCCACGTTTCGTGAGAGCGCGTAGAGGTAGGCCATGGACGCACCCGCGCCGACGAGGGCGGAGATGGCCCCGATGTCCCCACCGGTCACGGCGTAATACGTGGTGAAAACACCATTGAGTGTGAGGGTGTTTCGACGAAGTTTCTTTTTCAAAGTGGGATACGACGTAGAGGCTCGCACGACCAATGACATGTGTGTATTAAAACTGTGGTACGTTTTTAAGACACATGTCTAAAAAAGAACGAGGGCAATTTTATACGGTGAATCATGATTACATATTAAAAGGTCTAGAGAAACCCCCAAAGGGCGCTCGCGTCGTCGAACCCTTCGCAGGGCAGGGGGACTTACTCGACTGGCTCGGCGACGACGAGTACGCGTGTGAAGCCTATGACATCGACCCGAAAGATGCTCGCGTGCGACGACGGGACACGCTGTCGGACCCACCAAACTATGAGGGGGCGTGGGTCATCACAAACCCCCCGTATTTAGCACGAAACAAAACTAAAGATAAGACACACTTCGACACGTACGACACGAACGACCTGTACAAATGTTTCATGTACACCCTTCGAAGCTGTCTGGGTGGCATTCTCATCGTCCCCGTGGGGTTCTTCCTGTCCCCGCGCGAAGTGGACGTGCGATGTCGCGATTTCTTCATGTCTCGCTACGTCATAGGTCGAGTGCGTTGCTTCGAGGAACGCGTGTTCCCGGACACCACCACAGCCGTGGTGGCGTTTTCATTCACACAGGGAGAGGGGAGGGCCCAAGACGTGCTGTGGGAACGCGTCCCTGGTGGACACACGGCGGTGTTTCCCATGCGCGCATCGGAGAAATGGATCGTGGGTGGGGACGTGTACGACATCCCCAGCAATCCAGGGGTGAAAATCACGCGCTACGTGGACGACCCCACGGGTCTGACCCATCTCACCCTCCACGCCCTGGACGACTGTGCCATGACGTGTTCGAAGGAACACGTGTACAAAGGGAAAGACACGAGTCGCACCTACGCGACGCTGTGCATACAGGGTCTCGAACTCACGGAGGCGCAGCAGTGCGAGTTGGCGGACAGATTCAATGCCTATCTGAAGAAGAAACGCGAGGAGACATGGAGTTTATTTTTACCACAATACAGAGAGTTCACGAGGAAACGTTTACCCTTTGACCTCGCGTACGCCATCGTGCACAAAATAATTAGAGATATGAACCTGATTGTAATGTAATGACATGCTTGAGGTTCATCCGGGACACTCGTGGACGCAAGAACGTAAACAGTCGTGGTTCGGCGTGAACCCCCCCTCGACTGATTATGAAAATTATCAACGCCTCTTGGTCGAACAGGAGACCCAGACCGAGTGCTCCAAACCTTCACCCGCGGTGCGTCTCCTCACCGTTCCCGTGTGTCTCTACGACGAGCACGTGTATCTCGTTCGTCAACGACACTTAGGCAACATCAACCACCACACCGAAAACTTTGATGGTCAACAATCTTTCGATGCCGGTGTCGTGTACTTGAATTTCAAGTTCATCGTCGGCCAGGGTGGGAATCAAACATCGCGGTTGAAGGATGTGGGCACCTTCGTCAAGGCACAAATGAAATGGTTAGACACCGTAGAGAACGATGGGTGCACGTACTTTGCAAACATTCTCGACGGGGAAAGGTGTGCGAAGGAGTATGAAAGTTTTTTGAATTTACTCACGTTAGACGGCGTCACGGAGTCCTACGCACAGAGAATCTATATCGGCGACCTACGGAATTACTCGAGCTGGCTGGCCACGCGTTCTCTGTTAATCATGTGAAGCGCTTCCACGTCAGCCTTATTTTGACCCATGTACGGCACGGCGTAGCCGTTCTCGCACATCCATTTGTTCACGTTGGTCCACGCGTCGTGTTCACGCACCCACACCTCGGCGAGGACGCGACCGAACTTTCCCCTGGAATCCGATTCAGGGCAACGGATTTCCATCTCGATGTCGTCGTCGTCCGAGGCCACCGCCTTGAGGCACCACTCTTTCAACTTCTTTTTCGAGAGGAGGCCGAAACGTTTCTCTTCCTTGTCCGATGTACGGGACTCTGGGGTGTCAATGCCCAAGAGGCGAACGCGTTGGGACGTGCACACGTCGAACCCGAGGTCGATGGCGACGTCGATGGTGTCGCCGTCCACGACCCGTTCAAGGGCTTTGATGCGGTACACGAAAGTGCACTCGGGTTGGTCGTATTCAGTCATACATTAGACCAACATTTTATGTGATTCACCACCGAGTTCACGTCGTTTCGAGCCATGGCTTTGAGTTCGTTGGTGGTGTAGCTGTGCATGTTTCTGTAAAAGTCCGCGCTCGCGTTCAAAATTTGTCGACGCTTCGCTTGCAGACGTCGTATTTCCAGGTATTTGTCGTGATATTCGGACTCCAGTGCCTTTGCGTTCTTCGGTGCGCGTTGCATCTTCGTTCGAATGTTGTTCATCCCCCTCTTGAGCTGTGTTATTCGGGCATCGATGGTGTCCTGTGCGTCGCTAAATTTTCTGAAGATGTTCATCCCCTCTTAATTTTTACGACACTTTTTTTTCACCGCGTCCCACGAGCACGCGTCGTCTTCACCGCAGTCGATTTCAGTCATCTTCAACGCACACGCGTGAAAATTGCATTTCTTATCCGCGATGTTCCACACACAGTCGTCGTCGTCGTGGTCGACGCACTCGCGTTCAGTGCCCATGATCGCGCACCCCGTGGACATGCGGACTTCTTCGTCTGGGCTCAATTGGTAGTATCTCCGTGGAACGCACTTCCCATCTTCCATGTCGTCGTCGGGCATTTTCACCCAATGACACGTCTGGTCCTGTGCGCACTTTAAATCGTCTTTGATGAACAAACATCGAATGCCGTCGTTGTAGAGGTAGAAACCAGACGCCGCCGCTAACACGGAACTCATGAATAACCCAGCGAACATGACGACGAGCGCGGTCGCGTCCTGTCCCATTTATATAATGAGTGCATAAAAAAATGTCATGCACATGTATAGATGAGAGCGCTCGTGGACATCGCAAACAAGGCGAAGACCGACGCGCAGCGGAACGCGGTCGGTGCCACTTTACTTAAAATGATGAACCACATCGCGTGCACCCCTGACCGTCTCCTGTTCAAGCGAGGTAAAAATTTAAAGATTACATCGGGCGTGGAAGCGCTCGGCACGGGGGCCTACGGCGCCGTCTTCTACGGGTGTCTCGACGACAAGTGTCGCACGCGAGTGGCTATCAAGTTTTCTCAAAAATCTCTCGAGAGCGAATGCGTCATAGGTAAACGCTTGGACGACCTCGGCGTGGCTCCGAGAGTGTACGCGTGTGGACGGTGCCCTGGAAACAAAATGTATTACATGTACTACGAGTACGCCACCCACGGGGCGTTGGACGATTACATCAAGAAACACAAACTCGCGGTCTCCGATTACCGAGCCATCATCTACGGCGTCCTCCGTGCGTTGCAGAAAATTCGAAAAAAGTATCCATCCTATCAACACTTCGACTTACACACAGGGAACGTACTGATAAACATGGAACGCGGGCGCAAGGTTGTCAAACTCGCAGACTTTGGATTGTCCGAGATGAAGGGCGTGCGCAGTCCCCATCTCAGGGCGGCGTGGCGGCGCTTTCAACCCCCCGATGCGTACGTGTTCCTGCACTTCTTAGAAGCCGACGCGGACGATGCACCACCCACGTTGAAGAAGTTTTTCAAGGACATCGAGACGTACGCCGCGGACCACACGTTCCTCGACCGCGTGAAGCGCCACCCTTTTCTCAGAGGCGCAAGACTTGCAAGGCTTCGTTAACCCCTGGATGTCTCTCGATGTCCTCCATTCCCATCTCCACGTGCTGAATGTACGTCAAGTCCAGACCGTCCATACACGACACCATCTTGACGAGCCCGTTCTCCGGGCCGAGGTCGCTCTGGTCGAGGTCGCCGGTGATGACCAATTTCGTTCCCATGCCCAGACGCGTGAGGAGCATTTGCATCTGATTGGGTGTGGCGTTTTGCATCTCGTCGGCGATGATGAAACTGTTCGTGAACGTGCGACCGCGCATGTACCCCAGAGGTTCGATGATGATGTTTCTTTCCATTTGCGTCTTGGACATGTATTGTTCGAAAATGTCAAACATGGGTCGAGTCCACGGTTCCATCTTGCTTTCCATCGTGCCTGGGAGGTAGCCCATGTCCTCGTCCGCGGCGACGATGGGGCGCGTCAAGATGACTCGCGTGCGTTTGGCGTCGAACAAGTGGTCCATGGCGACGTGGCACGCGAGCATGGTTTTGCCCGTGCCCGCGGGTCCGGTACCGATGACCACCGGTTTGGACCCACGAAGGGCGAGCATGTATCGACACTGGCCTGCTGTCTTGGGAAATTCCATCGTATTATTTTATGCATGTATAATAAATAATGGCGAATAACAACAACAACACCAAAACCCCGACGAACAAACCGATCACGACGACGACCCCGAGCACACCGAGACGCCCGACGCGACGCACGCAGCAAACGAACATCAACGCCGCGTTCGAGACCCCGCCACGACCGGTGCGTCGCTCGCCTCCGAGGTACGCGACGCGTCGGCGTTTGAACTTTAACAATGCAAACTTCATGCGTTTTCTCAATGCGGTGCTCAACAACACCCCGCGCGCACCGAGCACACCAGCGCAGAGGACTCCCGCGAAGCGTGCTAAAAAAAATAATGACAAAAAGTAAACATGACAGAAGGAAGTCCACCGAGGGAACCGAGACCGGGGACGCCGAATCAACCACCACCCATGACGCGTAGGAACAGCATCAGAAACGGTGCGGCGCGGGTTCGCGACGTCATGCGAGCTCGCGTGTTAAACTACAACGAACCGCGAGCAGTGAACGTGCGGTACACCAACGCCGACCGCGCCAACGTCAACCGCGTGAACTACGAGAACGCTTCGTTGAACACGAACGCCATCGACATGATCTCGCGAGAACCCTTCAAAGTGGGCGATCGCGTCGTGCGGTACGGTCGGGGGAAGTACATGAAGATGAAGGACTTCGCCGTGTACTTGCGAACGAGCAAAGGTGGTGGCACGACTCTCGGGTCTTTTCTGCGTGCCAATGGAAATCGTACATTTTTATCCCCAGAGAGCATTCGATTTCGTCGGGCTGACGTTAAATTTTTTAAGTTTTCATAGTATGGACCTATCTTTCCATTTCGTCAAATTCAAACCCTCAGGGGCGGTGCTCACCATGACGGACCGCTCGCACCGAGTGAGGTATATGTGTTTCAGTTCCAGAGAAACCGCCGTACACTGCGTGGAATACATATCCCTTTTTAGAAGCACGAACGGCATCTTCCCCGTGTTAGACATGAGTGGCGGGTTCACGAAATTAAAGGTACCTAAGACGTTCAAGAAGCGAAATGTAGGCGACGTCGCCAAGTTCTTCGCAGTGGACACCATAGATAGAGACACTTTAGACGCGATGGCGCGCACGACCAACTCGAACTTCATGTACGTGCACACGTTTAAATTCGACGAGAACAATCTGAAAAACGTGTCGTTCTCGGGTCAGGAAGTGGATGCGTATGTGGATTTAGATGAATACGTCGCGAAATTAGAAATTATGTAAACATATATGTAATATGTGCGGCATCGTGTGTCTTTTCGGGGAACAGAGGGATGTTCCTCATAACATTCTCAGCCACCGTGGACCAGACGCGCACGCCACGAAGACGCTCGGTCGGTGTCGAATAGATTTTCACAGGTTAGCCATCAACGACCTCACCGATGCGGGGATGCAACCGTTCACGTACGACGACGTCATGTTCGCGTGCAACGGGGAAATATACAATCATAAAGAACTCTCCATGGGTCATGAAAAGAGTCAGAGTGATTGCGAGTGTCTCGGGCCGTACATTAAACTCTTCGGCATCCAGCACGCGCTCGAAGAGATACGCGGCGACTTCGCGCTCGTGTACACCGACGGCAAACACATCATCGCCGCGAGAGACCCCGTGGGCGTGCGTCCCCTCTTTTACACGAGGTACTCCAAAGATTCCATCGCGTTCGCCAGCGAAGCCAAGGCGTTGTTGTTTTTGAACACACAGATTCACGTGTTCCCACCGGGCACGTTTTACGACAGCCACGTCAATCAGTTCGTGAGCTATTACACCGGCTACTGGCACGTCAAGACGAAGGTGTCGACGCAGAACATTCTCAAAGAAACGCTCGAAGATGCGGTACGCGTGCGTCTCGAGAACACGCAGCGGGACGTCGGATTCCTCCTGTCCGGTGGACTCGACTCGAGTCTCATCGCGAGCATCGCCCAAAGGTGTGTTGGTAAAATCAAAACATTTTCCATAGGTCTCGAGGGAAGTCCAGACCTCGAGGCTGCTAGGAAAGTCGCGAAATTCATAGGGTCGGACCATCACGAAGTCACGTTCACGGTGGAGGAAGGCATACACACCATAGCGACCGTCATCGCCGCGTTGGAAACGTACGACACCACCACCGTGCGCGCGTCGGTGCCCATGTATCTGCTGTGCAAGTACATCAAAGAGCAGACGACGTGTCGGTACATCTTTTCGGGCGAAGGGTCGGATGAACTCTTGGGGGGGTACTTGTATTTTAAAAACGCACCAGGGGTGCAGGAGTTTGCCATGGAAAACATACGACGTCTCAAATTGATTCATCAGTTCGACGGCTTACGGGCCGACCGATGCGCGGGCGCGCACGGCCTGGACCTCGTCGTCCCGTTCCTGGACACGCGCTTCATCAACGCGTGCATGGAGATGAATCAAAACGAAAAGATGGGACCGTGTGAGAAACGCGTGCTGCGGGAAGCGTTCATAGGCTACCTCCCCGAAGAGATTCTCTGGCGACAGAAGGATGCCATGAGCGACGCCGTGGGTGCGCAGTGGGTGGACACCCTTCGCGCGAAGGCAGACGAGGTCATCTCCGACACCGCCTTCATGGTGAGCCGGGCCGTGTGCGGCGAACACAACAGCCCACTGACCAAGGAAGAGGTGTGGTATCGTGAAATTTTTTGGAAATTCTTTGGATGTCGACACGACCATCTCATCTCGGAGATATGGCGACCCAGGTGGACGGACGTCACCGACCCGAGTGCTCGTCTCTTAATAAAATCTCCATAGTACAGTAATGGACAGCCCCAACGAAGCCAACGCTTCGAGCGCCATAATTATGGTCATGGTTTTTGTATTTATGATCCTGCTCATCGTCGGGTTCTTTGGATACACGTGCACGTCCGGGACGTTCGACGTGAACAAGTTGGACGTGTCGAACTGTTTCGTGCTCGAATCCCTGCTCACGTCCAATACACTACCCATCACGACGAGCCCCATCATACCACCCACACCGTGTGGAGATTACACGATGTTCAACTGCCCAATGTCGCGATGTCAGGTGGACGAGGTACAGGGGGTGTGCGAAGACACCGGGGAACCCTTGGAAGAAGTACCGTGTGGCTTGGCGGAGTATCAGTCCGAGGACACGTGTCCAATCGTCGGGTGCGAATGGGGGGGTGGACAGTGCGCACAGGTTGGGGAATTGTGTGGATACGTCACCGATAGGCAGACGTGCGTGAACAGGGATGATTGCGATTGGGACTTTTTCAGACCGTCGTACGCCGCGTGCATATCGAAAACGCAACCGACGAGTCCAGAGGATTGTTCGGTGTTGAACAATCGCGAGGATGACTGCAACGCGGCGCCGGGGTGCGTGTACACCGATGATGGTGTGTGCGAGCTTTCGTCTACATAAAGCAGAGGGGTCCCTATCATACCAGTACACATGTTCGTCAAGACTTTCGACCCAAAAGAAAAATCACACGTCCTCTGGCTTAAGGAGATGTGTGCAGCCATGGCGAACGTGTACGACGGCAACGGTGGCATCGACATCGTGGCCGTCGCAAACGCGAATCCATTCGGTGCGAAGCTCGCGTCGCCGCTCGAGCTCGCCGAGATTCACTTCCAGGTCGCCATGAAGTACGCCGCGGCGGTGTTGAGCGAAGACGCGTGGGTCCCAGGAAAAAATGTCAACCCATAGTAAATGCTGTGGCTCACCCTGCTCCTCGCTTTGGTCGCCGCCGCGTTGATGTCGCGCTGTGAAAAGTACATCATGGACACGCGCGTCGACGCCAATCCCATGCGTCGCACCGCCCAATTTTTCGACACGTGTTCGCCGGAAAACTTAGAGGACTGTCCTCGTTAAAGATTAGACACGTTTTATATACAAATGAACGCTACACGAGCCTATGCTTTGGAAAAACTCGCCCAAGCACTCGAACTCCCCGAGGATGACACAATACCAATCAACCTCGAGAAGTCCATACTGAACCACTGCGTGCGCAAAGTGCGCGAACCGTCGTGGGAAGATTACTGGTTCGTCCAGACGTACAGGCACAAGTTTTTAGAAATTCACAAAAATCTCGAACGGTGCGAAAAGCTTCGACGAAGTCTTTTGGAGAAGCGATTGAAAACAAAAGACGTCGTCGACATGAAACCACACGAACTCCACCCAGGGGGGCCGTGGGACACCACGATGACTGAAAAAATTCATAAAGATTTGCGGAAACAAGCTCTGGTCATGGAAGCGATGAATCAGGAAGGGTTCTTCACGTGTGCCAAGTGTAAATCGAATAAGACGACGTATTATCAATTACAAACGCGGTCGGCGGATGAACCCATGACCACCTTCGTGTCGTGTCTCAACTGTGGGAAAAATTGGAAGTGTTGAGCCAGTGCGTGGACCCCGTTAGGTCGGTCTCCTGGTCCCCCACCGACAACACGAAATTGTAGCCTAGTTTTTGTTTCATAAGTATTTTAGTATCAGCCGACGTGAACCCCAACTTGTCGTACGTGATGCCGTTGTCCTTGAGTTGTTGCATCGTCCACTGAATGACGGGTTCAAGGCGCGGACGCGCGGTGATGATCACGACCTTGTACCCCATGGCCTGGGCGTCCCAAAGGAGTTTG